>Ga0181552_10000377_pt1 | contig 33691 bp, 33 predicted proteins | sample 011ome_18_FD_130583 | JGI IMG/M metagenome (GOLD analysis project Ga0181552, IMG submission 130583) | Coastal salt marsh microbial communities from the Groves Creek Marsh, Skidaway Island, Georgia - 011501BT metaG (megahit assembly) | ecosystem: Environmental > Aquatic > Marine > Intertidal...
AGATATGCCTGGCAATGTCCTACTCTTCCGTGTCTTAAGACAAAGTACCATTGGCGCTGAAAGGCTTGACTGCCGAGTTCGGAATGGGATCGGGTATTACACTTTCGCAATAATTACCAGGCATGTTCTTATACTTAAAAAAAACAGATAGTCAAAACATAAAAGTTAAATTTGATTTATAAATATCAAAAAATAAGCTAAATTTTAGAAAATTTAAGATAAAGCTCCACAAAAATCTAATATTTCATATTTTTTTATTTTTATTTTTTTTTCTAATTTTAAAAATTTTGTGTGTTTAACTAGGATACATATAATATCAGAAACCTCTATTGCCTCAGAAAGCTTAAGTAATTTTAATCCCATATAAGATTTAATATGAGGCTCTACTGCAACTATATCACTTTTGTCTGCCAACAAAGACTTTATCACTTCCAATGCTTTTGACTCTCTTAAATCATCAATATCTGGTTTAAAAGACATTCCTAAACAAGCTATTTTTGGTTTGTAACCTTTTTTTAATAAAAAATTATTTTCAGCATTTTTAATTTTGTTTATCACCCATGAAGTTTTTTCATTATTAATTTCTCGCGCACTTCGAATTAACTTTGAATTTTCCTGATCATTAGAAATTATAAACCAAGGATCTATTGCAATACAATGGCCACCAACACCCGGTCCGGGCTGCAATATATTCACTCTAGGATGTCTATTAGTAATCTTAATTAAATCCCATACATTAATTCCTAAATTATCACAAATTAATGATAGTTCGTTTGCAAACGCTATATTTACATCTCTAAAACTATTTTCAGCCAATTTACATAACTCAGCTGTTTTTGCATCAGTTTCGAATATTCTTCCATCAACAAATAACTTATAGAACTTTGATACTTCTTTTGTTGACATATTTGAAAGACCACCAATTACACGATCATTATTTTTTAACTCAGTCATTATCTTGCCAGGCAATACTCTTTCTGGACAATAAGCTATATGTACATTTTTTAAATTTACATTTAGGTCTTCTAATTTTTCTTTTAGTTTAATTGTTGTTCCAACAGGACAAGTTGACTCTAGAATTATCAGATCACCTGGTTTTATAAAATTTGCAATGCTTTTAGTAGCTGACAATACAAAATCTATATTTGGTTTTGGGATTTTTTTATTTTTATGAAAAGGTGTTGGAACACAAATTATATAAATATCACTTGGTTGAATTTTACTAAATGCTTTTAATTTTCCTGATTTAATGGCTAATTTTATAAAAGTATTAAGATTATTTTCAATAAAATTAATTTTACCCTGATTTATATTTGAAACAACTTCCTCATTAATATCAATTCCAGAAACTGAGAAACCATTATTGGCAAGAAGAGCGGCTGTTGGTAAACCTATATAACCAAGACCAATCACACATACTGTTTTTTTTTTCATAATTTAAACTACTAAATAGAGCGCAAAACATCTACTATACGTTTACATGCTAATCCATCACCATAAGGATTATGTGCGCGAGACATTTTTTTATAATGCTTTTTATTATCGAGTAGACGTGATACACCTTCTATAATTTGCTTTTTGTTTGAACCAACAACTTCAACTGTACCAGCCTCCACTGCCTCAGGCCTTTCAGTAGTATCACGCAATAATAATACTGGTTTACCCAAACTTGGTGCTTCTTCTTGTATTCCTCCACTATCAGTCAAAACAAAGTAACAATTATTTAATAAGTAAATAAAAGGTTCATACTCTAATGGTTTAATTAAATATATGTTTGGTATAGCTTTAAGTGAGTCATAAACAGGTTTTTTTACATTAGGGTTTAAATGAACAGGATAAATAAAATTTACTTTTGGATACTTTGAAGCTAATTCTTTTAAAGCTAAACAGATTTGCTCAAAACCTTTACCAAAATTTTCTCTTCTGTGTGCTGTCACCAAAATGAAATTTTTTCTTTTCCAATCAAAAGATAAATTATTATTCAAAAAAATTTCTATATTTTTCTTTCTTTCCTGATTTTTTTCAATCTTATTTAAAATCCAATATAAGGCGTCAACTACAGTATTGCCAGTTACTGTAATTAGAGATTTATTAACCCCCTCTGAAAGTAAATTTTTTTGACTTAAATTGGTTGGCGCAAAATGCCATTTTGAAATTTTACTTGTTATCTGGCGATTAAATTCCTCTGGAAATGGTGATTTTAAGTCATGAGTTCTAAGTCCTGCTTCTACATGTCCAACGGGAATTGAGGCGTAAAACGCAGCCATAGAAGTTGCTAAAGTTGTTGTTGTATCTCCATGAACTAACACTAAATCAGGCAAATAATTATCAAATATTTTTTTAATTTCACTTAAAATTAATGAAGTTAAATTTGATAAGTTTTGATTTTCCTTCATTAAATTTAAATCAAAATCAGGTTGAATGTTAAACATACTTAGAACCTGATCTAGCATCTGTCTATGTTGAGAGGTCACACAAACTTTTATCTCAAACATGTCTGGTTCTAATTTTAATGCATGTACTAGAGGAGACATTTTAATTGCTTCTGGTCGTGTTCCAAAAACTATAATAATTTTTTTTTTAATCATTCATTTTTTTACATTTATAAATAGATACAAACCTATTGGAAAAATATTAGATATTAGTTTTATTAAACCTTTGGGGTACAAAAATTTAGCCAATCTTAATAATAAACCTGAATGACGAACTCCTACATTGCCTTCTAATAAATCAGCAAAGCTCAATTGGACATAAATTTTTTTTTTTGAAAAAGATTTAGTTAAATTATAAGCTTCTTCTAAAGTATATGCCTTTGTGCATGGAGACTCTAAATAGTCTGAGTAAATACTTTTTTGACTTAAAAAAGGTTTAAATTTTAAAAATCCATATTTAATCCACAACATCCATCCAACTGGAGAAAATTTATGATAAATCATGATTTTAGCAGTTCCTCCTGGTTTTAAAACTCTATAAACTTCTTCAAAACATTTTTGAGTATCTGGAGAATGATGTAAAACACCCCAACTATAAACTGTATCAAAACTTTCGTCGTCAAATGAAAGTTTTTCTGCATTATCAACTTTTAATGAACTTTTTAATCCCAGATGTTTAAATCTTAATTGAGTATTGTATATTGCTCTCTCTGTTAAATCTATGCCTGTTAATGACTTCGGATTTTCTAAAGCTATTTGACTATGGTCGCAACCAAAACCAACACCAATTTCTAGTACATCTTTACCTTTAAATTCAGGAAAATTTGCAAATTTTTCTATATAGGGTTCCAAAATATATCTGGTTATTTTTTCATTTAAAAATTTTTTTGAAATACTTTCGCCTATTGCATATCTCTCACCACAGCTTTCTGAATTCCAATAATCATGAACTTTTTTTAAATCTAAGTTACTCATAATTTTTTCTTTTTAATTAATTATTACCATAAAATTTCAACTTGTGATCCTTCTTCTTTATCAAGCTGTACTTTTATACATTTAGTTTCTAATCTTTTACCAAATTCTATAGAATAATAACTTTTTTCAATAACTGCATCACCTTCTTTTATTTTAAATAAAATTTTTTCACCATTAGGCATCTTTAAATTCCAAATTTTAAATTTATCTTTGGTTATATTAACTGATGGATTAAAATGAAAATATGCATATGCATTTTTAAATGTACCTTCTATAATATCTCTTATATGTAAAGAAGATTTAAAAAACCGCCAATTTCGAGAATGAACTGGTTTACCTTTTAAATACTTATATCCATCATGTTTGCAAGTTATACTTGTTACATTAGTTGTGTTTTCAATTTTTAAATCATAGGGATATGCTCGTTTTGCCACTCTAAATTCACCCCACACCTGAGAAGAATTTGTAGAATTTACCTCAACTGTATTATGAGCTATTGTACTTCTTTCATATTGCCTTAGTGCACTTTTTTCATAAGCTGATGTTCCACCATTTATCATAAGCCTCTGACCAAACAAAGAAAGTTCAAACGATAAAGTGTCAGCATGAGCATGGCTAGGAATATAATCTGGACCAATTTTGGCAACATCTAATAAAGCAACCATGTTGTCATGCGTCACTCGTAAATAGCCACTATCAGATAAATGTTCTACTCTTTTGAACTGTGAAAAATTATAACTTAGTCCCAATCTTTCAAAATAATTTTTTAATTTATCGAAACTTGGTGCAATTTCAAGAGCCGAGTCATTAAAAAAAGAAATCTGTCCATCAGGATGTATCATTGTCTCTAGCCATCTCAACATCTGTTCTGAAATTTTTATCCATTTTTCAATCATTTGCTGATTAATAATTTTTGGATATATTTTGGAAATATTAATAAGATCCAATAAATCTTCTAAAAAAATTGAATGATACATTGGACTAAGTTCAAAATTTCCACCATCATTTAAAACTTGTTCATTCAACTCTTTATCAATAATCTCTAATCCTTTTTTTAACCAAAATTTAGATTCTTCACTTGAGAAAAATAAACCTGCAAAAACTAAAGCTTTTGCATTAGTAAATAAATGATTCCCTAATATATGCCATTCAATTCTTTTGCTTAACCATCTAGATTGCAAAACTAAACTGTGAATATAAGATTTTGAAAGAGTATTTTTTAAAAAATGCCATTTAATCCAATTAACAATTCTTATTGATGTTGGGTAGGACTCCCAACCAATTCCTTTACCTATATTGTTTTTATTTACCCAATCCATTAACAAATGATCATGCCATTTTTTTTGCTGGGGTGATTCTGGCGAATTTAAATAATCAAAATAATGTTGATTGTAACGCCATAGTTTTGAAATATTGTCATGATTTCCATTCCAGCCAACTTTTGACAAAGATCTAGTTTCATTCAAAAAATGGAATGTATCCTTATCTATCAGACTAATGTTTTTTTCAATTGGTAAAGAAAAAATATTTTCTGAAACTCTTAATTTAAATGAAGAATTTTTTTTAATTTTTGTTTTTTTTATTTTAAAAAGAATCCTGTGGTAAATCTGTTTAAATTTTAAATAACGAATAGTATGAAAATAATTAGAGATCAAAAATTTATTGGTTTGCTAATTTTATTGAAATTTCACTTACTTCTGTTTTTCCTGTATTTAAATATTGAAGAATTTGTTTCATTAGAATTTAAAGTTGATTATATATGAAACTCTTTAGTTTTTAATATAATTCTTACACCATATCACAATACAGAGCAAAGAAAACAAAGTGTAACTTGCATCAATTTTTCCTTTATCATTATCTTCAATTAACTTTCTAACAGCTACCGGATTGAACAAGCCTCGATTTTTTAGACTTTCAATAGATAAATTTTCTCCTAAATAATCACGCAATTCGTTTCTCATCCATCGCCTTAATGGAGCTCCAAATCCAGTTTTAGGTCTATAAATAATATCATTAGGTAAATAACTTTCTAAAGCTTTTTTCAATACCCATTTACCTTCAGTTCTTCTTTGTTTGTATTCATCTGGAATATTAAATGCAAATTCAACTAATTCTTTATCTAAAAATGGCACCCTAACCTCTACGCCTGAGGCCATAGACATCCTATCAGTATAAATAAGATTATGATCTGCAAGAAAAAATTGTTGTTCTAAACTTAACATACGATCGAGCTTACTAGTATTTTTAGGAATTTGATTTAAATATTCTAACATTGTTGATGAAGCAATTGAATTTTTTAGTTTAGATTTAAATTCAGATGTAAATAATTTTTTAATATCATTTCTCTCATTCCAACTGAAATAATTAACTATACGTTCATCACCATCTAATTCTGCTCCCTTAAACAGTTTAGTTATCCTTCGGAAAATATTATTTTTTTGATTTAGTTTTGATGAATTATTTGACAAAAATACTTGCATTTTTTGAGGTAACCATCTCCATAAATATTCATGCATTAGTGCATTATGACGACGGTACCCAGTAAAAATATCATCACCACCAGCTCCAGACAACAATACCTTTATGCCATTTTTTCTCGCTAATTCACTTATATAAAAAACGTTTAATGCAGCTGGATCAGCGATAGGTTCGTCTAATATTTTAATCATTTTTTCAATATCACCAACCATTTTATCTGAACTAATTTTTACAACATCAAGAGGGACATCTAAATGTTTGGCAACTTTTTTTGCATATGGAAGATCGTCCGTATCTCCTTTTTCATACGCATCTTGTGACTCAATTGTAAAACAACGAATATTTTTATTTTGTTCTTTTGCAAAAGCTACCACTGCACTAGAATCTAAACCTCCAGATAGAAAAGCACCAACAGAAACATCTGCTATCATTTGACGATTTACAGCTCTTTGAAGATGACTACGAGTATTTGTAATTGCATCTTGCTTGCTCATAAATTTTTTTGGTTTTTTGTTAAAAACTGGTGGATAGTACCATTTCCAAGATTTTTTAATTTTACCTTCAGTGACCAATAAAGCTTCACCAGGTAAAAGTTTGTATACATATTTTAATGGTGTCTCTTTTCCTGGACACCAAAGATATGTAATATATCTATTTAAAGCATCAAAATTTAAAGATTTAAATTTTTCTAAAAAAGGAACCAGGGCCTTAATTTCACTTGCAAAAAAAAAGTTATCATTCAAAGATAAATAATATAATGGCTTAACACCAAAATTATCTCTAGCTATAAAGAGCGTTTTATTTCTTTGATCCCATATTGCAAATGTAAAAATACCATTTAATTTCGACAGCATTTTTTGTCCCTCATCGAGATATAGTCTCAATAAAACTTCAGTATCAGAGTAACTTTTAAATTTTTTTCCTTTTTTTTCTAATTCAGAACGTAATTCTTTAAAATTATATAATTCTCCATTAAATACTAAAATCACTGAACCATCTTCATTAATCATTGGCTGATGACCATTAGATGATAAATCTTGGATTGACAAACGTGTGTGAGCTAAACCAATTTTATGTTCTTTATTTTCATAAACACCTCGATCGTCAGGACCTCTATGAATGATTTGATTTATAATTTTTGCTAATATATTTTTGGGACAAATTTCTTCTCGAGACAAAAGATAACCACCAAAACCACACATTTTAATTTTTACTAATAGTAGAATTATTCAATAAACTCCATAAAAGAATTCCTAATGGAAAATAATATAAACAATTCAACCAATTGTTAAAAAAACTACCAGTGGGTATTAAAGGCCATAGATTTATAAAAACTGAGGAAAGTAAAGCAATTTGAGAATCTGTAAAAAAAAATTTTCCCTTAAATTTTAATAAAAAATGTTTAAAGGAGTAATAAACTAAAATCATAAATATTAAAAATATAAACAAAAACCCTAATATACCTGTTTCAGAAAGTAGCTCCATATAAGTATTGTGTGGATGGGTGGAGCAAGATAAATCTGACACTCTGTATTTTTTATCTGAGCAAAAATTTCTATAATTTCTTACACCTACTCCTTTGATTGGATTATCTTTAAAAATATTTAAAGCTGTTTTGTAATAAGTTTCATGTAATTTTGAAAAAACATAAATTCTTTCACTATTAACAAATCCAAAGCTATTAAGGGGCTCTTTAATCATTCTATTACTAACACTTTGATTAAAAACTGATATTAAAATAATTATTAAAATTGATAAGGAAAAAATTATAATTTTTAATTTTTTAAAACTTTTCACCAAAATAATAAAAAATAATGTGGATAAATTTATATAAAAAAAAGCAGATCTTTCACCAGATATGAAGACTAAAACTTCGACAAGTATAAGAGTAAATAAAGTAATATAAATTTTTTTTTTTTCATTAATAAATATAGTTAAAAATAAGAATACTGGAAACATTCTACTTAGATAACTTCCAAGAATTAATTCATCACCAAAAAAACTACTTAAACGTGAACCTGGTTTTATTAAACCAATTAAATTTTCTTTAAAAAAAAATTGAAAAAAACCATCAAAGACTAAAACAGAAAAAATAATAAAAAAACACCAATACAAATGAAGAAAAATAAATTTTTTTTTTTCAATTAAAAACCAGATTGCCAAAGAAAAAAAGCCAAATCTAAAATAAAAAAGAGGAGTTTTTAAATTAAAATAATTTTCATAAACTTTATAATTTTCAATATTAAAAATTGTAATAACCCAAAGGAATAATGCAAATAAAACAAACAGTTTAAAAAAAATATTATTGAAGTAACTATAATCCCTAAAAGTAAAACAATAAATTATAAAAGTTAATGATAATAAAGTAACAATTAGATCTGGAATAAAAGGTCCTGTGATTAAAGAAAAGGGAAATAAAAGTAAAAGAAGATATGGAATTTCAATAAAGAATAGGTTTTTTTTTAAAAAAAATAAATGCATTAAGAAAATTATAATTTACTATGAATATTTAAACCTGTGTATTAAATAAATTGTATTAATAATATAAAAATATTCAATACATTTGCTCGTATAAAAAATTATGTATATTTCCTGAACTCTTGATGGATCACTAGACTTAACCACAAAACTTTTATCACAGTAATTTAATGCTTTTCAACTTTTGGTACTAAATAGATCAATGCATGAATGTTTTATTTTTTTGAAGATTATTCAAGTATTTATTATTTTTACTATTGCCACCTGTTAATATCACTATAAAAATATCATCATTTTGGCCTACCACTTCTATTTGCCTACTAAAAATTTTCTTAAAATTAAGATCATTTTCTATGGCTGTCATGACCGATATGTCTGTTGTCAATGCAATGCAAGGTAAAATGTCTTTATTATACTTTAAACGTACAGTTAATTCTGTTGATAAATGCTGTTCATTAGCAGCACTACTACCGTTACCTCCAACTAATATTTTTTTATTTTTTATTTTTTATTCCTAAAATGATTAGTTTAGAGATTTGGCTAATTTTTTTTTTAATCTCTATATTTTATAAATTTAAAATTTTAATATGTTATTCTATAGCATGATCAATAAATTTCATTTTAATCCTTGTTAATTAGAAAATATATCCATAATCTTTTTTAGATTTTTAGTTCTCTGGTTAAATGAAAATTTGTCATGAGCATAATTTAGAGTTTTTATATACATCTGTCTTCTTTTTTCTTTTCTTAAGTTAAGAAATTTCATAATTATTTTTGATATATCATGATCTGTTATATCGTTAATTATAAAGCCTTTATCAGATACTATTTCGGGCTGAGCAGAATATCTGGAAACCAAACATGGCACTCCAAATGACATTGCTTCAATGCACGAATTTCCTAAACCCTCATATTTAGATGGCATTAAAAATAAATCAGAATTTTGATATAATCTTTCTTTAAACTTTTCACTAATATCTTTTTTAATGTACACATTTTTATTTAAATTATTTTCACTTATCTTTTTTTTTAAATCATTTAAACCATTCCCGCTACTCCCAGCAATTATATATTTGTACTTTTTATTTTTAATTTTTTTTAGTGCATCTAAAATTTCAAATACACCTTTTCTATCTAAATTTTCTTTTGTAAACCAGGTTATAGTTAAAAAATTAAAATCATTATTAATTTTTTTTTTTAATTTTTTAATTTCAAGATGTTTTTTTTTTAATGAAGAGTGTAAATAAAATGATTTCGAACATTCAATGTGAGTAGTAATAGAATTATATTGATCCTTAGATATAAAGATATTTGCATCGGAGTATTTTAATACAATTTTGTTTAGCAATTTATAAAAAAAATTTTTTTTATAGAAAGTTGTATGAGATGATAAATCAAACATATGAATTGCACCTGTACAAATAATTTTTTTTCTAAAAATTTTAGATAAAATCAAAATGACAAAACTCCTATGCCACCACCATGAATAAATTATATCACTAGAAAAAAAGTTTTTTAACAATTCAAAAAAACTATTACCTAATAAAAGATTCTTGCCATATATTTTTTTTAGAGATTGAAAATCATTTTCATAATATTCCCATTTTTTTATAAATTTAGAATTTACTGGCAAATAATATAAGATTTTCATTTGTTTTTGTTAATTATTTTTATTAATTTTTTTGAATACTCTTCCATAATATTTTCTCTTTTAAATCTTTCAAGATTATTATTTTTTTTTATTTTAAAACTCTTTATTTTTGAAATAAGATGATTGCACTCAGCTAAATTACCTGGCTTGAAAAAATAAAAATTATTAAAATTTTTTTTACAAAATTTTTTTGAAAACCCTGATAAACCAGCTAAAACAAATTTATTTTTAACTGCATATTCAAAAACTTTTGATGGTATTGTATATTTAAATGTTTCTAAGTTATTAAGAGTCAAAAACAAAATATCACTTTTATTGTAATAAAAATTAAGTTTATTTCTACTTACTGGTTTATGAATTTTAATATTTTTTAATTTATATTTTTTTATTAAAAACCTTAAATTATTAATTCTTCCACCATCACCAATTATAAGAATATTTAGATTGGGATTTGAATTTGCAACAAAAGGTAAAATCACATCTAATTTTTGCCCATAGCCAACATTACCCGCGTAAGTTAAAGTTAATTTTTTTTTAGTTTGAGATTTTTTTTTTCTAAAATTATCTAAAAATAAATTATCAATCCCATTTGTAAAATAAGATACATTTTTTATTTTAATATTTTTTTTTCGTAAATATAATTGAAACCCTGGAGATACTAAATTTACCGTATTGGCATTCTCTATCACTTTTTTTTCAGCTTTTATTATTAAAAAAGCTAGTACCTTTAAAATATAATTTTTTTTTAAATACTCATTAATAAAACTTCCAAATAAATCCCTCAAATCTAGAGCGTATTTAATTTTTAAAACTTTTGATGATACATAAGCTAAAAGCCCAGATACGAGTCTAGCAGAACTTGCAATTACAAAATCAGGATTTATTTTTAAAATTTTTATTTGACCATCTAAAAAATATTTAATTCCAACTAATGACTTAATTATAAATTTTTCTTTGTGATCAAAAACTGAAATTCTATGTATTATTAGATTTTTATTTTTAAATTTATTTTGAAAATAATGTTTGTTTTTAGAATATCTATTGGGTTCAGATGTAATTACATGTAACTCATCTGACTTTTCTAATTTATTTATTAATTTTTGAACTAAGGCATCAGACCTAAAAGAACCTGCCCCTAAATCTGGTGGAAAATAATAAGAAATGTAAACAATTTTCATCCAATATTATTAAGCTCAAAATTAACCATATCTTTCACAAGTTCTTTAATATTTATTTTTGGTTTCCAGTTAAGTTTTTTTTGAAGTTTAGAAGAATTACCTTTTAAATTTTCTACTTCGAGTGGTCTAAAGTATTTTTTGTCTATTTCTATTATTAATTTATTATCTTTTGTAAAACATTTCTCATTAATTCCTTTACCCTTCCATTTAATATTTATTTTAAGCTCCTTGCATACCGAATTAATGAATTCTTTAACTGTAATATTTTTGCCTGTTGAAACTACATAATCGTCAGGTTTTTTTTGTTGAAGTATTTTCCACATTACTTCAACATATTCTTTAGCATGACCCCAATCTCTTTTACTGTAAATATTCCCTAAAATAATTTTTTGCTTTAAACCTTTTTTGATCTCACATAATCCTTTGCATATTTTTTTTGTAACAAAATTTTCTCCTCTTCTTGGACTTTCATGATTAAATAAAATCCCATTACATGCAAAAATTTTATAAGCATCTCTATACATAACAGTTAGGTGATGAGAGAATACCTTTGATATTGCGTATGGACTTTGTGGGTCAAATTTAGAATTTTCAGTTTGAGGCGGTTTTGTTTTTCCAAACATTTCTGATGTTCCTGCTTGATAATACTTTATTTTAGGATTGTTTTGTCTTATTGCTTCCAAAATTTTCAAACATCCCAAAGAATTTACATCAGCAGTATAAACAGGTGAAAAAAAAGATACAGCTACATGGGACTGTGCTGCTAAATTATAAATTTCATCTGGATTAATTGACTTAACCAATTGATTTATTGAAACACCATCTAATAAATCACCATAATACATGTGAAAACGTTTTTTTTTTTCGTAAGGATAATGTTGATAAATATGATCTATGCGCTCAGTGTTATTTATTGATGATCTTCTTTTAACTCCATGTATCTCATAACCTTTTTTTAACAAAAATTCAGCAAGATATGAGCCATCTTGACCAGTGATTCCAAAAATTATTGCTGATTTCATAAAGTAATATACTTATTAATAGTATATTTTTAAAATATAAACAACATTGTTATAAATATGAAAATACCTATATCTAATATTCCCTCTCTAAAAAATTCTTTACCTTATTTAAAAAAAGTAATCCATTCAAAATGGATATCTTCAAATGGAAGAATGGTCTATAAATTTGAAAAGAAATTTTCAAAATTAGTAAATTCAAAATATTCAATAGCGATGAACAGTGGAACAGCTGCTCTAATAAGCGCTATTAGTTGTTTAAAAAAAAAGAATACAAAATATGTTGCTCTTCCATCACTTACCTTTGGAGCTTGTTGCAATGCAATTAAATCAAACGGTTTAAAACCAATTTTTATAGACTCAGAAAATGATCATTGGAACATTTCTATATCTGATTTAAAAAAAAAATATAATAAATATAAATTTGATATTGTGCTAGTTGTTCATCTCAATGGATATAGTGCAAATATAACAGAAATAAAAAAATTTTGTAAAAAGAAAAAAATTAAAATTATTGAAGATTGTGCAGAAGCACTTGGTACAAAATATAATAAAAAAATGTTAGGAACTTTTGGAGATATAGGAACATACTCTTTTTTTGCAAATAAACTTATTACTACAGGTGAAGGTGGAATGTGTGTAACAAATAATTTGAAACTTTTGAAAAAAATGAAAATCTCACAGTCTCATGGAATGAATCCAAATAAAAAATATTGGCATGTTCAAGAGGGGTTTAATCATAGAATGACCAGTTTACAAGCTGCACTTGGAATTTCTCAACTTGAAAAAATTAAAGAATACATCAATAAAAGAAAATACAATAATAAAATATATTTAAATTATTTTAAAAAAAAAAATTATTTTCAATATACAAACTTTTATAAATTGGACAAACCAGTAATGTGGTATTTTCCATTTGTTTTGAGTGAAGATTATTCGAAAAAAAAAAACAAACTTCTAAAATATTTGTATAAAAAAAAAATTGAGACTAGAGAATTTTTTTATCCTTTAGATCAAATGAAAATATTTTCTAAATTTCCAAATACGATTAATGCAAGAAAATTTCATAAATTAGGTTTTTATTTACCAGTTGATACAACATTAAACAAAAATAAAATAATGTATGTATGCAACACTATAAATAAATTTTTTAAAAAATAATGAAATTATTTACAAGGTTTCATTTGATGTATCAAAATTTGAGTTTTGGTGATGTTATACCTGCAATTAAAATGTTTTATTTTAAAAACCATGATTTTTTATTAAGAAAAAAATTAATTAAATATTTGGGCAATGTAAATTTATCGTTTTTTGATTCAGGTAGAGCAGCTTTAAGATATGTTTTAAAAAATAGAATTAATAAAAATAAGAAATATATTTTGGTACCATCTTTTACGTGTGAAGTTGTTCCTATTGAGGTTATTAAATCAAATTTAAAACCTATCTATTATGACAGTTCACCTGAAACAATTGAAGTTTTCAAAAACATAAAAAAATCTTATAACGACCAAGTTGGTGGTGTTATTTATCAGCACTCATTTGGTGTTCATAAAAATATAAAAAATATAATTAAATTTTGTAAGTTTAATAAAATTATTTTAATTGAAGATAAGGCTTTATGCATGTTTTCAAAAAAAAAAAAAGTTAAAGAACTGCAAGGTGATTACGCATACTATTCATTGGAATGCTCAAAGACAGTAACAACTAGAATGGGCGGCATACTAATCTATGATAAAAAAATAAATTTAAATATTAATTATAAATATAGTTTGATTAAAAAATTAATTTCAGATTTTAGAACTTTTATTTCTATATTTTCGTATAATTTGAAAGGTGATCTAGGCTTTATTTTTAGAAAAATACTAATTATTTCTAGAATTATTTTGCCCTCTATTACAAAAGCAGAATTAAAAATGGATAAAATTAATTCAAATGTTTTTTACGATCTTACAAATTTTCAAAAATGTATCTTACTTTATCAATTATATAAGTTACCAAACTTAAAAAAATTAAATAAAAAAAATATTAATTTTTGGAAAAGTTGTCTAAAAGATCTCAAATTAGAAAACATAAAATTTTATTCAAATTATTTTCCACTTAGATTAATGTATAATGGATCAAAATCACAAAAAGTAAAAAAGATATTAGTAGAGAATGGTCTTAAACAAGAGGATTGGTTCTTAGGTGGCGTGGGTTCAAAAAATTTTCCACATAAGAGTATAAACTTTAACATAAACAAATATAAAGATACAAAGGTTTTTTGTTCAAATTATACTAATTTACCTACAATGATATATTTATCAAAGGAGTTAAAAAATAGTATAAAAGTAAATTTAGAAAAGTAATGAAAAAAAATTATATGAAATTTAATATTGGAAACAATGATGAAATCTCATTAGAGAAGTTGATTGAAAAAATATTAAAACTTTAATAATAAATTTATGATTAAAAAAAAAATAATAAAGTGTTTTGGGCGAACTAATCGTAGATGTCCTGACATCACTAAAATTTCAAAACCAGGAAATAAACAAAAAATATCAGTTAATGCTGTTATAGAATTAATGGTAAAAAATTATCAACATTAAAATGACATTTATTAAATTTAAAATTAAAAGTTTTTTAAAAAAATTTGAAATTATTAGAATATTACTGGGCCTCAAAAACACAAAAAAAGTATTTGATTTATTTAATAAGTCAAATTTTAAGTACTATAATAAGGATCAAAATCAGATTAGTATTAATTTTAAAGTTATGGATAAAAACTACGAACTTATTACTAATAAATTTGATTTTCGGTCATATAAAATTAATTCTGGTAGACAAAATCATAAAATTTCATTTTTAGTAAAATATTTAAAAAAAGGTCATTTTTTTGACATAGGCAGCAACTATGGTGAATTCTCAATAGTTTTGCAAAAAACACAACATGCAGTTTACGCATTTGAGCCAAATAGATATGTTTTTAATTGTTTAAATGAAACGTCAAAAAATTTTACTAATATGAAAGTATTTAATAAAGCAGTATCAAATGTAGAAGGAAAAACACTTATTAAAAATAAATTTTTAAATTCAGGTGGCACCTCAATTGAAAATAAAAATCTTCATAAAAAACTTTACTCATTCCAAGATTTTATCTCCTCGTTTAATTTACCTGAAATAGTAAAAACTATAGAATTGAAGAGTTTTATAGAGAATGAATTGAAAAATGAAAACGAAATCATTAATATAAAAATTGATGTTGAAGGTCACGAAACAATAATTCTTGAAAATATTTTAAGTTATAAAAATTTAACAAAAAATAAAATTTTTATTATGTATGAAAATTTTAATCATCATATTTCTGATAAAAATAAGTTGTTAGACATTTTGAAAGAATTTGAAAAAAAAAATTTTTTATTTTTAAAAATACCATCCCAAATTGAGGACTATGATAAATTTAAACATGAATACACCCCTTTGGATAAAATAAATTTATATGAAGATTCTGAAATTTGTTTAACAAACTTGGATATATTTAGTTAAATTTAATCTAATTTTTAAACAAACATAGTGAATAGTTTTGATTGTTAACAAGAAAGTGCTCTTTTTTAACTAATTTAAAATTTGATTTTTGAAATAATTTTATTATTTAATAAAAAGTTTTTTGTAATTAACTTCATAGTTTCATTTTTAAGAAACTACGAATCTATTTGTTCAACTGGCCTGGTGTGATGGACTAGATTTCGCTATGGTTGAGGCAATGTCTTGGGGATTAATACCTGTTTTATCAAGATATACCACACAAGCTGAAGTGGTTAAAAAAAATGGATATATAATTAATGATATAAACGGAAACGAAATTAAGACCTTAGTAAATAATTTTTGCAATAAAAATTCTAAAACTATTAAAATTCAGTCAATGAAGACACTTTTGTTTTATCATAATTTTTTTCTTATCATAAGCACAAAAAAATTTTAAAAAAAGTATTTACATAATAGTTAATCTATTTGTAATTTTTAAAGAATATTTCAATTTTTTCACAAAATAACTGATAAAAAATAATGTGTATTTCTTGAATTCTTGACGGATTTTTTGATTTTACAATAAACGTTTGATCACAATATTTTTTAGCTTTACCGCCATTATTGCCTAAAATACCAAAAGTTTTAATATTTTTTTTTTTTGCTTCCTTTAATGCTGAGATGATATTCATGCTATTTCCACTAGTAGAAATTACTATTAAAGCATCACTTTTTTTTCCAATAGCCTCTATTTGTCTGCTAAATATTTTTTGAAAATTAAAATCGTTTCCAATTGCAGTTAAAGCTGATGTGTCTGTCGATAAAGAAAGGCAGGGAAGTGCTCTTCTATTATACTTCATTCTAACAGATAATTCAGTTGAGAGATGTTGGGCATCAGCAGCACTGCCTCCATTGCCTACTACCATAATTTTTTTATTTTCTTTTATAACTTTTATTAATAATTTAGAAAAAATTTCAATTTTTAATAAAATTTCTTTTTTTTGTTTATTAATTAAATTTAAATGTGTGTTTATTTGTTCTTCGATATAATTCATAAATATTTAATTTTTCTTTTTATGAAGTTGAAAATTTTTAACATATTTTTCTGATTTTTTTAAATCTGATGGCACATCAATATCAATGCAATACTCTTTTTTTCTATCTAGTTCAAAAAGATAAACTTTTTTTCCTGTCATAGAATTCTTCTCTATAGTTTTTGATATTCTCAAGATATCAACATAACCATTGTGATCATAGCTAACAGGTAATAATTGCCTCGCTATTGAATGCTTATTTTTAGTAAAAATAACTGGCTTAGCAAAATTTTTACTATTCTTAAACCACATTTTATATGGACTAAATTCTGATTTTGAACAAGTTCTGAGACAATCAATATTTATATTTTTTTTAATTATATTAATCGCTTTCTCTAAAGTTTGTAATTTTCTAAACGGAGTTGTGGGTCTTAAATGAACAATCAAATCAATTTTTTTTTTTTTATTTTTTTTGTACCAGTTATTAAAGTGCTTAAATACATCTAAATCACTTGAATTATCTTTTGCTAATTTTTCAGGTCTTAAAAATGGAACTTCAGCACCATATTTTTCTGCATATTTTTTTATTTTTTTAGAATTAGTTGATACATAAACCTCATTTTTTAATAAATTTGAATTCTTGGCCAAAATAATTGAATAAGCTATGAGGGGCTTTGAATTAATTTTAATGATATTTTTATTTTTAATACCTTTAGATCCAGATCTTGCTGGTATTAATGTAACTATATTCATTATTTTCCAAACACTAGTGATTTAAAATTTTCTTTGTAATAATTTAATTTTTCCAAAGGTATTTGGGAACTATTTGATAATGATCTTAACTGACCATCAACATTTTGCTCATAATCTTTAAACATATTTATTTTTTTAGATTTTTTTTGCTCATTTGTTCCATAATAAGGACTATAAAAAGCTACAGTTACATTGTCTGGATCAAGCAATCTATTAAAATCAATTGTATTTATTACAGATTTTTCATCTTGGTCAGGCAAACCAATTATATTATATGTTGTTCTCAAAATTCCATTATCTCTTAATAATTTGAAAGCTTTTATAATTTTTTCCTGATTAGAAAATCTGTTTAAGTTTGCCTCTCTGAAATCCTCACCAGCCAATTCAATTCCCATTCCTACACCAACAACACCTAAAGATTTCAAAATTTTAATACTTTTTTCATTAATTCCTTCTGGTCTTGTTTCTATATAAAGTTTTAAATCTAATCTTTTATTATCACACATTTCTGCTAATTCTTTTAAGACTTTTTGATTGATTGTTAAAAAATTCGTATCTTGACACCTTACTAAATCAATATTGTATTTTTTTTTATACTCACTTAATTCTCTGTAAATCCTCATAGCTGACTTTGATCTAGTATAATTCTTATTATTTAATAAAGCTCCTTTTGATGATTTTTCTTGAAATCCATAATATTCTTGAATTACAGTTTCCACACAGTATGAGCAAGTATATATACAACCTCTGGACAGTTCATAATCTATTGCTCTTACTACTTTACCATTGAATGGTCTTAAGAAAGTATTATCTTCAAAAATTCCATAATCATAAAAAGGTATGTCATCTAAATTAGATATAATTTTTTGTGGTTTATTTTTTTTTAATTTTTTATTCTCATCTAAATAAGATACTCCATCTATTTTTTTAATATCTTCTTCAGATTTATAATTTTTAGCAATTTCAGATAATACAAATTCACTTTCACCTGAAATAAGATAGTTAATTTTTGGGTATGTTTTAAAAATATTTTCTGGAGTAGCTGTAGCTTGGATTCCTCCAGTAATAAGTAAGGCATTTGTATTTATATCTTTGATCAAATCATAACCATATTCAATATTCACATATTCTCCCTCACCATGAATATGTGATGATAAAGCAGACCAAAAAATTATATCAGGTTTAAAATCAATAATTTTCTTTTCTAAGTCAAATCTAATATCATTTTTGTTATATTCTATAAGATCTAAATACTCTGTTTTTTGATATTGATTATTTTTTGTATTAAACTTTGTTTCATTATCTGTCCAATTTTCATAAAATGTACAATCAAAAAGTTCGACATTATGAAGATTTTTCTTTAAGATTGCAGAGTGAGTAGCAATCCAAATAGTGGTTATTCCTCTGCCCCATTTATTAGGATTAACAAATAATACATTGGCCATGTAAAAGCTTTTATATGAAAGAATTTAAAATAGCAATATTTGATATGGAGTGGACTAGTTGGAAAGGTAGTCATAAAAGAAACTGGTCTCTTAATTGGGAAAAGAAAGAAATTGTTCAGATAGGTATCATTTTATCAAATGGATTTAAAAATAAAATTAAAAAAAAAAAAATTTATTTTAAAATTAAAAAAAATATTTTATCTAATTATTTTCAAATTTTAACTGGAATATCTCAAAATGATTATAATAATTTTTCAATGCCATTTGATAAAAATTTTAATAAATTTTTGTATTTTATTAAAGATGCAGATTTAATTTTATGTAATGGCAAAGATAAGGAAATTTTGATTGAAAATTTAATTTTTAATAATATTAAAATCCCAAAAAAATTTGACAAAATTAAAGACATTAGACCTCATTTATCAAGAATCCTTAAACTTGAAGAAAATGAAATTGTTAGCTCTGAGTTACCAAATATTTTAAGTATAAAACATTCTCTAAAAAAACACGATGCGCTATCTGACTCTTTAGCAATATTTATAAGTTTACAACTTCTTTACCAAGAAAAATTACTAGTGATAGATCATTTATTAGAAAACAAAATATAAAAAAATGTGTATAAAGACAAATTTACTAAAACGATAGGAACAAAATAAGCATTGCTTATATTTAATAATATTAATCCAAGCACAGGTGGTAAGTGCATAAGTAATAATACAAAAATTTTATTTAATCTCTCTGACAAAATATGATGATAATGATTTTTATCTCCAGAAAAAGGATTGCTTAATTTCATTAATCTAGACACAAACAATCTAATCATATCAACAAAAGGTATAAATAATAAACAGATCATTTCTGAAAGAAAAATAATTTTATTATTAAAACCATAAAGAAAAAATACACTTAGAATTGTTGACACAAGATATATGCCTGAGTCACCAAGGTAAACTTTGTTTCTAATGTTATAAAAGAAAAAAAATAAAAAAAAGATTAAAAAAAGACTCAAATATATGGGTAAAATATTTTTTGTGATTAAAAAAATAATTATAATCAAATAATAGATAGAACTTTGACCATTTATTCCATCATACATGTTGTTAAAATTTATGAAGGTTAATATGCATATTACAGTAAAAATGTTTGAAAAAGTATTTAGTTTCAGATTAGTTAAAAGAAAATCTATATAAATTTTGTCTAAACCTAGATCTAAGTCAATTATAACAAAGTATAATAATATTCCAGTTGTTATTAATCTTGTCCAAGGATTTAAACTTAATAAGTCATCTAATAACCCAATTAAAAATATTAAAATACATAAAATTATAAAAGTTAATTTTTCATTGAAGTTAAAAATATATAGTAAATCTTTGTTATAGGATAAAACACTTATAAATAAAAAATTTATAATCAAAAGTATTCCACCTAATGATAACGGCTCATTTTTTTTTATTAAAATTTTATTTCTATATTTTTTTTTTAAAATTAAATTAATCTCTCTTAAAGGATAAAATATTAAAAGATTTATAATAAATATAATTAAAAAGAATGGATATATTTCTTGTAACATTTTCTTTAAACTATCAATCTACTCAGATCCCATATTTTTATATTTGATAAATCTTTTTTATTGACGTTAGTATATACCCATCCTTGTTGATTATGGATGGAATTTTTTATGGCAACAAAATTTAAATCTCTTTGATTTAAATTTACATTTGTATTTCTAAAATTTAATTCTAATTCAGAAAATTCATCATTATAAACAAAACTAGAAAAAACAGAATTGGAACTATTATTATTAATAAATCCAAAAGCTTTGTGAATTTGATTATTTTTAAGAACTCGAATTGATGAATGATTCAAAAAATTTATAACAAATTCTAAATTTTTTTTATCATTCACTTTAATTTCAAAATCTCTTGTCATATGTGGAAAAATTTCATAATCAAACTTAAAAAAATTATCGAAAATTTTTTTATGATTATTAAATCTCCAATAAATTTTTGGATAATTTTCTGGTTCTTGAGACAACCCTGTTATAATCCAAGTTTCGTAATTTGGATATTTTTTAAAATATGTTTCAAACATTTGATTATAAACCAATAAACCATCATAAATTGGATCTTTATACCTAGAGATGTACCATTCAGGGTTTTCTTTTTTTTTGGTTATAAATTTAGAATTTAATAAATAGTGATGCTGTATATGTGCAAATCCATTTAAAAAAATTAAAGAAAAATCTAGTTTCTTTTTTTTTATTCTTCTTAAAGAATAATCAAGAAATAAATAATCAAAATACGCTACAAGTTTTGATCTATCTTTTTTAATAAAATGAAGTAAAATTTTAAATAGAATACTAATTTTTTTTAAAGAAGGAAATCCAAATATAAAAAATAATCCGAAGAGAGATCTTAAATTAATTCTTAATTTAGCATTATTATTTACTAAATATTTTAGAGCGTAATTTACCGATCTTGAACTTAATGAACTGTCTGTCTTGACTGTTGACCATGGATCAGGAATATATATATTAAATTTATTATTTGGTGGTAAATTCATTGATCCAAATACACCAATTTTTTTATCTTTTTCTATTAATTCATCTAAAAAAATTTTTTGATTTTTATCTTTATAATCATTTAAATGGAAGACTTTATGATCTGAAAATTTTTTATTTGAATAAAAAGAATACCATTGAATCCATGGCTCAAGATTTTGATATTCATCCTCAGAACTTGTGTTTCCTTTTGAAGCTAAAGTTGTAATTTTTTTTAATGATTTTAAATTATAATTATCTGCATATCTTGTTATTAAATCAAAATTTGCCTCATTAAATTGTATGATTATCTTTTTCATTTCTTTCTATACATTTATTGAAAATTTTTTTATAAATGAGTCTGATCTAAATGATCTAGTACCATAATCTGGGGGATAATAACAATCAACATAAGTATAAGCGTAATTCATTTATATAAGTAAATATATAAAATATATTTATTTTTTGGTAACAAAAAATATTGACCCAAAATCGCTAAAATTTTTATAATGTTCAAATTTATAAATATTTTCATCTTTTACAAATTCATCAAAAGCATGTCTTTGACCTTTAATGTCTCCAGTTTTAGATGAGCAGTAATAATCATCAAGCATTATAATACTTCCATTAATGATATGATTTTTTATAAATTTTAAAACTGACTTAGTTGAGCTATATAAGTCACAATCTATATAGACAATTCCAATTTTTGGTAAGGCTTGAGATAATTCATCAGTAAGTGATTTGTCATAAAATCCCTCAAAAATATTAAAATTGTTACTATCTATTCCGGTATTCCTTTTTACAATTTTAATAAAATCATTTTTTGATGTAAAGAAGTCACCTGTTTTAAAAAAAGATCCATCTTCTTCGGTAGTTGTTGGAAGTCCACAAAAAGAATCAAACGCATAAAATTTAAAATTACTAATTTTTAAAAATTTTGCTGAATTTATGGCCGATGAAAAAGTTCTGCCAGAATGGCAACCAAATTCAAAATAAGTTTTAGGTAGATCTTTTAATTCTTGAGATTGTAAAATCCTGAAACAATTCAAGATATGAAGTTCTTTACTTTTATAATCCTGATAATCAAAATTTTTAGCTATATTTAATCTTTTAGGGTCAGAAAAAAATATGTATAATTTTTTTAGAAAACTATAAAATCTTTGTCCACACAAGTTATATAATATTTTTTTAAATTCCATAATCTCTAGCTTTAATGATTGCAATAAATTAGCTCAATTTTATAAAAAATTATATTAATAGATTAAGAAAATAAAGTCTAAGTAAAAAATTGAGATAACTTTTTCTTTTTAACCTTGTAATATAATGGGTTGTGATAAAAAAATTATTAATCTTTTATAAGATCTTTGGCTATCCTTTTTCTTGAGCATCCATCTTTATAAATTATCTGAGTATCAAATATTTTTTTTCTACCTAATTTTTTATAATTCAAATTTTCAGCTTTTTTTATTAATTTTGGAAGTTGCTCTATATTTTTACATAAATCTATGCCTTTTGTTTTCATTAAATTCTTATAATGATCCCATTGATAATAATAACTTAATTGTGAACCAGGTAAATTTTCGTCAGAATTTCCATCTATACAAATACCTATAACTGGTTTATCAAAATAAACAGCATCTAAAGCAGTTGTAGAAAAAAAATTCAAAATAATGTCTGAATGTTTTAAGATACTACATAAAAATTGTCTTTCTTCCTCTACTTTATTTAATTTTTCAACCTCCATAGGCACGGCAAGATTACCTGGGATATTAACAAATGTATTTTCGTATTTTTGTATTTTTTTTGTCCAGCTGTAATCATAACCTGGGTGACATCTGACAACAAATTTGTAATTGTTTGATAGTTTAGTATCTTCAAATAATTTTGACATACTTAATATAATATTTTCAAAATTTGGGGTAAAATCAGGACAACCACAGAAGCACGTGACTATTCTCTTTTTTTTAAATTTGATTATTTTATCTAGTTTCTTTTTACTAAGAAAATTATTTGATATCTCATAATCATCAAATTGAGGTATTCCTGTTACATATAAATTCTTAGATTTATATTTGTAAAATTTTTTTAATTGATTGGACATTACTTTATTCCATACATAAATTTTCTTATATTTAAAATGCATCATCATTTTAGTTGTTATGTTATCCCAACTATGAATCATTGCTATTGTTTTACATCCAAATAATCTTGCACAATATTCTAACGGATAATCTAAATTACAATATGGATGTGAGGTAAAGAACAAACTTATTTTCTTATTAAAAAATAAATTAAAATATTTTAATGATGAGAGAAATAATAAAAATTTTGAGATATATATAATTGGATAATATAACAAACTTAAACTTACAATAAAATTTAAAATCTTTGAATTAAGCTGTTTATAAGAACCCTCAAATACAACATTGGAATTACCATTTTTAAGAGACTTCATCATTGTAGTAAAAGACAGAGTTCTATTTTTTTTAATAAATTTAATTGTTTTTAAATTTGAAATAATTGAAATTAATATTATTTCCAAAAAATTGTTTTTTTTGTAATTTAAATGGTGAATATTTTTAAAATTTTTAAAATATTTTTTTGATTTTGGATCATTAAAAATTGTTGAAAAGAGAAAAATATCATATTTATCACTAAGAACTTTTAAAAAATCTTGACTAGCTAGATCTCTTATAGACATTCCATAAGGAAGTGATAGGATAATTTTTTTTTTCATAACTTATAAATCTAAAACTTTTAATTTTTACTTAATATATACTTTACAACTTTTTCATAGCCTTTAGGAGATAAATGCCCCCCTTTAATAGCATAATCTGGGCTATCTTTTTCAGTATTAATAATATCAGATGTGTTGATAAAATTAATCCTTTTTAAATTAGAATATGAACTTAAAAAATTTATGAAATCTTTTTCTCCCACCTGTGGTTTCCAGAAACTAGAAGCAGGAATATAAACAATTGTAACTTTACAATTGAATTTAACACAATGCTTCAAAGTAATATCTATTGCTTTTCTTGAAGGTTCACCATAATTAAAATCTATTGTGCTTGGTATAATCTTTATACTTTTTGTTAAACTAAGCGCTTTTCTAATTGAAGGTAAGCTTGACCTATATTTTAAGGATTTAAAAGCTATAAAAAAATAGGGAAATTTTTTTTCAAAATAATTTTTTGATGAAATAAAATTTTGAGCTAAATTTTCTTTTTTATTCTTAATAAAAAGTTTTTCATAGTTTGATTTTAGCTTTATTTGATTATTTGAAAGTTCAAAAAAACTTAAATTTTGTGAAACGTATAAATCATATAATTGTGAATCATATGCAGCATGTTTATCATTTGCATAAAAAATGATAAATACCTCCTTTGGTTTAAAAATAGGTATGAAAATATTTGATAAAGCAGAATAATGACTTGGTGAATTACCAGAAGACGCTAGATTTAAAGAATTCTTTCCTGTATACAATTCATACTTAGATACTATTGTATCTTTTTCATTTACACATGCACCATGAGCAAATGAGTCTCCAATAAAAAAAGTTTCTATTTTTTTGTCCCATTTTTCATCTTGATTTCTTAATCCATATCTATCTGTTTTATATGTAATTAAACCATATCCCTCATTGCAATAATAAGCCATATCATTTGGCTTACTTCCTACAGGAGCGATATTTAAGTTTTTGCTAAGTTCAAAAAATGGACCATCATAATCATAAAAACTTGGTACATAAAGATTATTAAATCCTTTTTTTTTTGCTTCTTCTTTTAATTTTAAATTTTCCTTTTTTAACTCTAATTCAATTTTTTTAGCCTCTGTTATAAAATTTAAATTTCCTAAATTAATTTTTCCAATAACCCAATCGCATAATATCAAAATTAGATAACAAATTAAAATTGTAAAAAAAATTAACAAAATATAATTTCTTGATTTTTTATACATCAGTAAAAATATTTTTTTGATTTTGGATCATTAAAAATTGTTGAAAAGAGAAAAATATCATATTTATCACTAAGAACTTTTAAAAAATCTTGACTAACTAGATCTCTTATAGACATTCCATAAGGAAGTGATAGGATAATTTTTTTTTTCATAAGTTGTAATTAAAAAAATGCTGATAAGTCTTAAAACCTTTATATCCAAAAATTTTTTTTCCCCACCAAAACTTGTAGTTAAAAATAAATTTCTAAACATATTAGGATTTCAAATTTTAAGGATTTACTACATGATTTTAAAATTTAAAACAAAGAAATTTTTTTTCTCAATAAGAAAAAAAGGTTCTATAGGAAGTAAAATAAATGAGGAAATATATAAAAAAGGATACTGCATAATTGAAGATTTTTTTAAAAAAAGTGAATTTGAACTCATAAAAAATACAATCGAATTAATCAAAAGAGAAAATGTTTTTCAGAAAGTTAAATATGGAAATGCAGACGTTTTAGTTGGTGAACTTATCATGTCAAAAAAATATAATAAAGATATTAAAAAAATTGTTGAATTATTTGATTGTTCTGAAGCAAAAACAGCAATTGAAAATATACTTTATTCAAAAATAAAACTATTCCCATGTCCTACATATCAAGAAATTACACTTAAGGAAAATTTAATAGATGAAGATGATATTAATTCTGAGTTTCACCCAGACAGGTTTTATACATGTGTAAAGAGTTTTTTTTATATTAATGACAATTTTAAAAAAAATGGAGCATTTGAATATTATCCTGAAAGTCATAAATTAAACAAAGAACGAATTATTTATGAGTATTTTCACAGTATTTTTGTTAGTAATAAAAATTTTAGGGAAAAAGATTTATTAAAAAAAGAATTTGTTTTAGCCAATAACAGAATAACTTTATCAGAAAAAAAACTAAAAGAGCTTTTTGGAGATCCAATTATTTGTTCAGCACCCGAAAACTCATTTGTAATTTCAAATAATATGGGGTTTCATAGAAGAGGTAAAATTCAACCTAATCAAGTTAGAAAGCATTTGAGAAATGATTATTATGATTTTCAAATTAATCCAATTTTAAGAAAAACAAAAAATTTAATAAGAAATAAGATAAAAAGTAGTTTGTATTAATTAAGAGTTATTTGTTTAGAACATTTTAGTGATAAATCTTTATTATGAGATATAATTATAAATGTTTGATCTTTATATTTATTAAAAATTTTATCAAAAATTTTATTTTCAGTTTTTTCATCAAGATTGCTACTGGGCTCATCCATAATTATTATTTTTTTTTTAGAGTAGATAGCTCTAGCTATTCCAATTCTTTGTTTTTGACCACCAGATACTAATGTTCCATTATCTCCAACTGTTAAGTCTTTATTATCAAATCTATCAATTAAATTATTAAGTTCTAAATCATCTAATATTTCACTTAAAAACTTATCATCATCTTTATTGTCGAAAAACCTTATATTATTTTTGATAGTATCGTTTAATAAATAAATTTCTTGTGGAACATACGCAAAATTATGTTTAATTTTTTCAAATTCTCCACTTATATCAACATTATCAAAATATATTTTTCCTTTTGAAGGATGAATTATTCCCATAATCAAATCAGTCAATGTAGATTTTCCAACTCCTGTTTTGCCAAGTATGACACATCTATCTCCAGATTTAATTTCAAAATTTAGATTCTTAATTATTTCTAAGCGATCGTAATTAAAATAAAGATTTTCAATTTTTATTTTTTTTCCAAAATCAATTTTTGCATTCTTATCATCAATTGATACTGATAATTTTTTTTTATCTAAATTTGTATTTATAGTATCAAAATAATTTTTTACATTTGCATTTGAACTTACCAAGCTTTGATATGCTACAACCATTCTTTGAACTGTTGGTAGTAATCTAAAAAAACAACCAACAAAAATTGCTAATTTAGCTATTAAAATTAAGCTGAATGAATTGCTAGTGGAGTTAATAATTATTATTGTAAAGAAAAAAAGAATCGAAATTAATTCGAAAAGTTGCCTACTTACTTGTGGAACTAGTTTTATATAATTATGTGATTTAGTTGCTTTGAAAATAAAATTTTTAGATAAATGAAAAAAATTTTTTTTCAAAGAATAAATATTAATTTCTTTGATTGCAGAAAAAATGTCTCCAAGTGTATTTGACCATTTACCATCATATAATAATTGATTACTACCACTTTTATTTAAAAAATTTTTTGTTAGTTTTTTTATTATCAGTACGACAATGGTAAATACTATAATTAAAATTGTTACAGATTTAAAATCCAAAAATAATAGATAAATTAAAAAAAATAATAACATAATGAAATCTGAAATTATGCCAACTCCATTGGAAATAAATCTTTGATAAATGAAATTGACTTCAGTAGTAAGATTTCTTAGAGCAATATTAATAATGTTTTCATTAAATGAAGACAAATTTTTATTTAAATATGAATTCAATAAATTTGAGTAAGTATTTACTCTCAATTCAACTAATATTTTGTTTTGGTAAAAAAAAATTAATGACATTAATGATGTCTTTAAAATTACAATTGCAGTCATAATTAATAAATTGCTATACAAATCTCCGATAAAAATATTATCTTCCAATATTTTTAGAAATAAAATATCGTCTAGTTGGTCAGTTTCAGGTAAGATCATAGCAAGTATTAGTGGAAGAAATAAAATTAAAACTATTTCTAATATGGCTTGAACAAATGCTAAAAAAAATAAAAATAATATTTTTAAACTATAATTTGATAATAATTTAAATAGAATTAATAAATTTTTTATAGCAAGTATCAATTTCTACTACCAAGCAGTTCTACCACCATCAACAGATATAATGGCTCCATTTAGATACTCTGTATTTTCGCTTAGCATCCAAATTAAAGTTGAAGAATAATCATTTTTATTAGCCATTCTTTTTTGTGGTATTAATTTAATTAATTTTTTATGAAAATTTTTATTCTGGTTGTTATAAATACCCCCAGGACAAATGCAATTACATCTTAAATTTTTATCTGGCCAATAAGTAGATAAATACCTTGTTAATCCTATAATGCCACTTTTAGAAACTGAGTAACTTATTGGTTTTTTATGCTTTATTATTTTTTTTTTAGTTTTTAATTCATAAAGATCCTGGTTGGGAGCTATCAATCCTAAATCTGATGATATATTAATTATTACTCCACCTTTTTTATTTTTTATTATTTGCTGTCCAAAATATTTTGAACATAAAAATGAACCTGTGAGGTTTATGTCTATGTCTCGTTTCCATCTACTAAGTTCAAAATTTTCTAATTTATCTTCATGGTTTTTGCTATTTTTTAATTTTGGATCATTGCTAGCAGCATTATTAATCAAACCATAAACTGACTTATATTTTTTAATGATATCTTTACATACGTTTTTAATTTCCTCTTCAGATGTAATATCAGTTTTATAAAAGATATTTTTTTTACTTGGCCTCTTAAGGTCAATAATTATTGGGATACCATTAAATTTTTTGATAGTATTAACTATAATTGTCCCAAAAAAACCACTTCCACCAGTTACAATTATAATCTTTTTTTTTAGATCAAACACTAGAGCAACCTGTTAGTTTGTCCCCCATCTACAATTAAGTTAGAGCCACTAATAAATGATGAAAAGTTAGATGATAAAAATAAAACTGCATTTGCGACATCCTCAGGTTTACCAAATTTTTTCATAGGAACGTTATTATTAATATATTGTAATACTTTTTTTTTATCTTTGGAGAGTTTTTTATACCAATTGTTTCCTTGCATTAGTATATTTCCAGGGGATACTAAATTTATTCTCATGCCAGGACTTAATTTTTTAGAAATATTCTTGGTATAAGAAATTAAAGCACTTTTTGAAACTGAGTACTCTATTGGAGCATTCAAGGCCTCTAGGCCAGCTATTGAAGATATAACAACTATAGAAGATTTTTTTTTGTTAAGGATATCAAAAAAAATATTAAAACAATTATAAAAAGTATTAAAGTTCTTATCAAATGATTTGTTCCAATTTTTTTTTTCTATAATTAAATCTCTTGTCCCAGTGCCACTTCCAACGTTACATACCATAACATCAATTTTTTTGAATTTAGATTTAATTTTTTTTTTTAAAATTTTAACTGAATTAAAATTTTCAAAATCTACATTGTATACATATTGGTTTTTTTTTTTATTTTCTATATTTTTTGTTTTTCTGCCTGTAATTATTACATGACATTTTTCTTCTAAAAATTTTTCAGCAATAATTTTTCCAATTCCACTTGTTGATCCTGTAATAAGAACTATTTTATCCTTTAAATTAAAATTCATATTTCACATTCCTTTTATAGACCAACCACCATCTACAACAATATCTGATCCTGTTATATACGACGAAGCATTAGATGCTAAAAATATTGATGCACCTATTATATCACTTGTTGTTCCCCATCTATTTAATAAGTTCCTTTTTTTTCTTATTAAATAGTTTTTTTTTGACTCAAAACTTTTTTTAGTCATATCTGTGTGTATATAACCTAAAACAAGGTTATTAACTCTAATTGATTTTTTAGACAAATCATAAGCCATGGATCTGGTTAATCCAGATAATCCAGACTTGCTAGCTATATATCCTGGATTATTTTCAAATCCAAAATATGAGGCAATGCTAGAAATGTTTATAATTGAACTATCTTTTTTAAGAAGAGGAATTAACAAGGTGTTTAATTCAAATATAGAAACTAAATTTAAGTCTAATATAGATTTAAAATTTTTAAAATTAAATTTTGGAATATTTTTTGTCGAAGTAATACCGGAACAATTTACTATAACATCAATCTTTCTAAATTTTTTTTTTATAATTTTATATGAATTTCTAATCTCACTAGTTTCAGAAATATCACATTTAATTGAGAAAAAATTTTTATTTTTTGATTTTACAAAAGTACGGCTTAGGTTAATCACTCTAGCTCGATTGTTTAGAAAAGCATTAACTATTTTTTTTCCAATCCCTCTAGATCCACCTACTACAATTATATTTTTTTCTTTAATTGAAAATATTCTACTTATATTTAAACTTTTCATAATTTTTTAAAATTTTTTTAAAGGTTTTTAATTGTCTTTTAAAAATATTTAATCCATCATTATCTCTATAAACTTGCATTGTATATGCCCCTTTAAAATTAAATTCATTAATTTTATTAAAAAGTTTATTAAAATTAGTATTCCCATTACCTAAGTAAACTGATTTCCCATTTAATAATCTATCTTTAATATGTATTGTAGAAATAAAAGATCCATATGAATCAAATTCCTCATTTATATCATATCCTAGACTTGCACTATTACCCACATCATAATTTACTTTTAAATAGGGAAGATTTGCGTCTTTAAGTAGTCTTTTAAAATTAATAGGACTCAGATCAGCTTCTAGAGAAATACTTATTTTTTTCTTTTCCAAAAATTTACCAATTAATGTTAAATTTTTTATAAGATTTTTTTTTTTTAAAGAGCTATTTAACGATGAACTATCAACACAAGGAATTACAATGTTTTTAACACCTAATTTTGATCCATTTTCTATCAAAATTTTAATTGTTTCTATATTTTCAAAACTTTCTTGTCCAGATAAATAAAAAGGTTTTTCCATAAAATAATCTACACACAAGTTTTCAATACGAACTTTGTATTGCTTTATAAATTTTAAAATTTCATTATTACTTTTCTCACTCATTAAAGGATTGTGGTGAGGAAGATTATTATCGAAAATAAATTCAATATGTTTTAATTGTAATTGCTTTGCAATTTTAAATTCTTTTTTCCAATTAAAATAAGGGTGCGACTGGTATAATCTTTTATATTTAGGAAGCAACCTACCTTGCATCACCCCTAAATTTTGTAATACTGAATTATAAATCAATCGTTTAAATGCTGTCTTAACTTGGTTGCATTCTTTTTTTCATCCTCAAGAAACTTTTTAACTCCATCTCCCATAGAAACTTCAATTTTTCTTATTGCACCTATGAGTTGACTGAGACCAGATGGTTCTAGTGAAGCTGATTGATCAGATCCATACATTGACCTATCTAATGTTATATGTCTTTCAAGAGAAGATATACCCAAACCTGCTGCTGCACATGAAATTGCCAAACCACTTTCATGGCCACTATAACCTACATTGCAGTTATATCTTTTCTTTAACTCTATAATCATTCTTAAATTTGCATCCTCAGGTTTCATTGGATAAGTAGAAACACAGTGCATTAATTCGTAAGAACAATTATTTTTTTCAAATATTTCTACAGCTTCATCAATTATTTTATAATCTGACATACCTGTGGATATAAAAGTATGTTTTTTTTGTTTAGCTACATCTTCAAGTAATTCTTTATAAACAATCATTGGACTTGCAATTTTATTATACTCAAGATCAAATTTTTTAAGAAAATTGGAACTATTTAAATCCCATGGAGAAGCAAACCATTTAATATCTTTCTGTTCACAATATTCAGATATAGTTTTATATTGATCTAATGAAAATTCTAAACCTTCTTTTTGTTCTCTCTGCGTAGTTCCCCAAGGAGACTCTCTTTTTTCATCTAAATATTCTGATGTATAAACTATGTTAATATCTCTTTTTTGGAATTTAACAGCATCGCACCCTGCTGTTTTAGCTAAATCGATAATTTTCTTACAAATATCTAAATCACCATTATGATTTATCCCAATTTCACCTATTACAAAAATTTTATTCATATATAAAGAAGATTATTTAATATATTGTTTATTAATAATGAGTATACATAAAATTTTAAAAATATATATAAAAACTTATTGATTAACTATTTAACTTTTTAATATTTTGTTGCAATTTTAATATAAATTCAGAGGTGAAATTAAATAAAAAAAAATTAAAAATCAATTATGAATATTTTATATTCTTTTCCGTTTTCTTAGTATTACTAATATCATTAAACTTTTTAAGGATTGATAACACAAAAACTTACAAATTAACTATTAAGCAAAGTAAGTATTATTATAATAATAATAGAAAATTTAAAGACTTAAATGCTAAAATAGAAAGAACATACAATAAACATTTTGTAGGTTTTTTTAAAGATAAATCATTCGAACTTTTAGAAAAACAAATTATTGAGAAATATAAAGCTGATATAGTTTCAATAAGAAATGTTAATGGAGTGACTATTTTATCAAAAGTTGAAATAAATGAAGCTTTGATTAATGATTTTATTAATTCAGAATTTGAAAGATATAAATCCTCAAAAATATTGACTAATAATAAATTTTATTTTTGCAGTAAAGTGTTTAACAATCAGGGAGATATTACAAATTTAATTTTAAATTTAATTGATTTAGATAGAAATAAAAAATTAGTTAATATCAATAATGGTAATTTAGTAGTGATATGCAATGATACTAAGCTTGATGACAAAATAATTTTCATAGATTTCAAAGAGTTTTCAAAAATCATTAAAGATGTTAAATTTCATAAATCTTTTGCAATAAATAAAAGAGAATTCAATACAAATACAAAACCATGGAATTTATTGATTTCACTAATTATTTCTTATGTATTCTTTATGATTATTAGATTTTCTAAATAAATTATTTAGATTTTACAGAATAAACAAATCCGTAAATTAAAGAATAAATAACTACAGTATAAAGGAATGAAGTTGTTGTAACTGTATGGTCAGACAAAAAAATAATTAACAATAACGAAAGATTTATATTGAAATTATTTATATCACTAGATTTGATAAGACTAACTATTGTGTAAATAAAAATTAGGAAAATTCCAATTCCACAATAATTTAATATTTCTAAAAAACCATTATGATATGAGACAGATATACTATGTATAAAAATATTTTCATTTAAGAATGGAAGTACTATGCTTTTGTAAGTCAATGAGTCTAAAAAAATAATAAATAAATATTCTCTTTTATGCAATGTTTCATGAAAACTTAAATTTAAAATTTTAAAATAACCAAGTTGAATAAATATAAATATAAAAATAGATAATGAAAATAAAAAAATCAGAAAAAATTTTCTTTCATTTTTAAAATAAAGTTCATTAAATTTTTTTTTATTAATTTTTAATAAATAAAATTTAAAAATAGATAATATAATAAGCAATATTGCTACATATAATCCTGTCAAAGATTTAAAAAAATATAGTTGTTGAAAACAAACAA
>Ga0181552_10000379_pt1 | contig 33653 bp, 16 predicted proteins | sample 011ome_18_FD_130583 | JGI IMG/M metagenome (GOLD analysis project Ga0181552, IMG submission 130583) | Coastal salt marsh microbial communities from the Groves Creek Marsh, Skidaway Island, Georgia - 011501BT metaG (megahit assembly) | ecosystem: Environmental > Aquatic > Marine > Intertidal...
AATGCGAGGCGAGCCATGTGACGCCGAGCATGGCGGCGAGCAGCACCACGTGTCCCTGGCGTCCCATGTGTCTGTTCGCGTCCTCGCGACGCCTCCGTGTCCTCGCCCCGAACCGAACACCACACCGTGCGCATTCGTGCCCTGAAACGCAAACGCCGACACTCCGTATATATCACGCGTCGCGGCGATGCGCGTGCGAGGCACGACGGGCACGGCTGTTGTCGGAGCGGCGGCGTCAAACGCGCGCGTCACGTACGGATTGAGCGCTCGCGTGTGCGGCGTTCCCACTCGAACACGCGTCATCAACGTTTCGCACGCATCGACGAGCGAAATCAACCCCGACGGCGACTCTGCGTGTGCTACAGATGCTTTCGTCGCGCCGATGATGACTGTGGTGGTTTTCGTCGCGAGTGTGGTGCATGCGCTTGCGGCTTCGACGTCGATGCTCGCGTCAAATGTGGCGAGCGCGGCGGCGATTTCAATTGGGTCCCCGAGCGGTGTTCCAGTACCGTGCGCCTCGCATCCGCGCCGCGCCGCGTTTGCATTATTCGATGATGCCGCCAATGTCGCGCGCATCGCCGCTCGTATACACGACGTTTGCGATGGGCCATTCGGGGCGGTGAGCGATGAGCTTCGACCGTCTTGGTTCACTGCGCACGCGCCGACGATGATGACTGACGCCGACGCTGACGTCGCCTGTTGACGCCGTAACGCCAGCGTGGTTCCAGCTTCGGCGCGTGCGTACCCATCGGCCGACGCATCGAACGTTTTACATCGCCCGTCGCTCGCGAGCATGCCGGCGCGGGCAAACATCGCACTCGTGGCGCAGTCAAACAGCGCGTTGACGCCGGCGACGATGGAACCCGACGACGATGACGCAGAGGCAACATGGAGCGCGGTGAGTCCACTCGAACAAGCGGTGTCTATCGCCACAGATGGGCCTGAGAATCCGAGCGCGAACGACACGCGCCCGGGAATGACGCTGACGAACGCCGCGCCAGTGGATATGAATGGACTTTGTGCGTATCCGTAGTCGATGACGAGACGTCGGTAATCGCACGTCGCGGCGCCGACGAAGACACCTATGTCGTCCGCAACGATAATTGCGTTTTTGTGAGCGCGTAGAGCTGCGTCGTCAATCGACTGACGACGCCGTCCATGATCAGCCGATGACGTAGTCGAGACGGCGAGGTCTACGGCGTGCGTGAGCACGAGTCTTTGCTGCGGATCCATCACGACGACCTCGGCGCGCTGCATACCGAACGCCACGGCGTCAAATGCGCGCCAAATGTCGGCATTGAGGACAAAGCCGCTAAACATGGGCGTTGCGAGGGTGCCCGGGGACCATCGCTCGTCGACGCGGGTCACGCCATCGTCCCCGCGGTGGCGCCCCGGAACGTCCTTACGCGTCGCCGCGACGACGATGGTGAACGCAGGGTTCAGATTGCTCTCATTCGCAGTCACCGTTGTGGTCACGGGCGCGGTCACCGTCGCTGTGGCGCGTCGTGTTTCTCTGTCTCCTTCTCCTCTTCGAGCGGCGACGATGAACCGCTCGAGCGCCTTGGGCGTCGGATAATCAAACACCAACGTCGCCGGACACGCCACGTCGCCCAAAGCCTGCTCAAGCGCAGTAGTAAACTCCACGGCGCCGAGTGAATCCATGCCGAGCTCGAAAAATGGTGCGTCGTCGCTCGTCGGCGGATGGCCGAGCGCGCGGACGACGGCGTCGCGGATGACGTCCCTCGCGTCGTCTCTGAAAGCTCCGACTTTTGGCGCACCCGAGACGCGTGCGCGATCGTCTTCGGCGTCACTACTCGCACTGCGCGAATGTTTATCGACGGAATCACGCACGACGACGTGCTTCAAAAACGCTGACGCGGCGAAAACACTTGCATGCCGGTTCGCGTACCGCTGCCAATCAAAGGCGCTCACGCTCATAATCCTCGTACTCACCCAGACGCCGCTCACGATCCGCCTCAAAGCCGCGACGCCAACGACCGGGTCGAGCACACCGATACCAATCGTTTTCATGCGCGCCTCGACGTGCGCCGCCATGCCTTGGCCACCGCCCCAGGCGCCCCATTGCGCGCTCGCGCAGTCCACGCCCGCGCGAGACGTGGCCAAAGCGCGCGCGTCCAAATGCGCGTTCGCCGCCCCGTACGCCGTCTGTCCGGCGTTCCCGAGCAATGCGGTGACCGAGCTAAAGAACACATGCATACTAGGTGCTCGAGCCATCGTTATTGCGTCCGAAATGTGAGTTTTTGGCGCGCAGACGGTCATGAGATTGCCGTACGTGACGTTTGGCGTTCCCGCGTCGGCGAGGACGCCGCCGGCGTAGAGCGCGACGTCGCACGATGGCATCGTATATCGTCCTTCCTCACGCATCACGTAGTCGGCGCGAACCGCAGTCATCATCGCATTGTTGATTGATGCGGCGCATATGCGCGCGCGCGATCTTCCCGAACGTCCGATGAGACGCACGTCTGACGCCGCGGGCGAAAAGACGCTTTGAGCGCAGCGGCGGCCGAGCGCGCCCAATCCACCGAATATCATCACTCGTCGTCGCGATTCGCGCGCGCGAATCGTGCAGTCGCGCCAACGTAGTTCATGTCGAGCGCTGCGCGCGCCGCCGCCGTCGCGACGCACACATGCCGCGTCGAGCATTCGAATGGATCGCGCGCCGTACGCCTCAGTCGGCGTCGTCCATACGTCCCCGTCGTCTACATCCGTCGGTGCGTTCACCTGCGATGCGTGCACGTCGACACACGATATCGCACACGTGATTTCATGTGCTGCCGAACGCATCGCACCGCACATTACATTACCACCGGCTGTTCGCGTCGTTGTGCGCACGGCGATGCGATTGACGACGCGTCGTTCGGCGGCGAAACGCTGCGTCAGCGAAGCCGTGGCTCGCGCGGCGCTCACATGTGTCATCGGCGCGCGAACGCCGCGCGCGATGTTTCCATGCGAGAAAATACGAGACGGTGTCATATCGGTGGTGCGTGCTCTCGTGACGTACATGGTTGTCTTTGTCGTCTTCGTCGTCTTTGCTTTTGTCTTTGTCTTTGTCTTTGTCGAAGACGTCATTCTTCGCGGTGGCCTAATGTCTAATCCATCAAGCGTGGCGACGTCTGGCATCCAATGCTCGTGCACGACGCGCGCATCGAGCGCGATACCGCGCGGACACGCGCACGACGCACGTGAGGAACTCGCCGCCGCCGCTGATGACGACGACGATGATGTCCGAGGCGCGGGACGCACGGCGGCGAGCGCGGCGGGCACGCGCGCCGCGGGACACCAATCGTCATCGTCGCGTCGTCGCCGATGTTGTAACACGCCTTCGGCGAGGTGAATTGCGGCATCGAGCGCATAGACGTCGACGTGGAGCCCGCAGTCACGCGGCGCGCGGCGCGCGATTTTTGCCGAGAGTGCGTGTTTTTGACGTCGTCGAATTCCAACTTTGACGTCGCGCGCGAATGCGAATGACGAGCTGCGAACCCGCGAATCAACGACGTGTACGACGACGATGCGGCCAAATAAATGCGTATGAGGCCGACACAACGGTCCTGTGGTGACGGATGCGCGACCGTCGTGTTTGCGCACCAATACATGAATCACGACGTCTTCGGCGTCTTTGGCGTCGTCTTCGGCGCTCAGTCGTAGCGGGTGCGGAATGACCACGTCGGATCCCACGCTTCGCGACCCATCCATCGCAGATTCGAGAAACAATTCAATCAACGCTGTCGCAGGCGCGATGGCTCGGCCGTGGATGACGTGATGATGCAGCGATGCGGTGCGCGTCCCGCCGGCGTCGCGCCTTTGACATCCGCGAGCCGCTCGAGCAACGTAGAGAATTCGTCCATACGCGACATCCGCGCGTCGTATCCACGCATGATTACGCCGAGCGAGCCAGTGTGCGCGTTCATCCAACCAAAACGACGACGCACCGTGCGGCTTTGCAGTACGACCCACGACCGAAGACGAAGACGAACGCGAGCGAGCCAATCCGTGCGCGTTTGTGCCTTGAAACGCGAACGCCGACGCCGACGCCGACGACGCGCCGATGAAACCCGCGACGATTCTCGGCACGACTGTTGCATGCACCACCGAAGACGCGGCGGCGTTGAGATGCGCGTTGAGCGCGCGGACGTGAATCATCGCGTGTATCGTCTTATGGCTGAGGCTTTCGACGGCGCACAACATCCCGGCGACGCCGCTCGCGGGTTCGCTGTGCCCGATCGATGATTTCACCGCGCACACGCGCATGACGGTGGTCCAACGTTCGTCATCGGTAGCCGCCTCGGCTGCGGCTGAACGAAGCGCGCCGAGCTCGATGGGATCGCCAAGCGGCGTCCCGGTGCCGTGGAGACACACCGACTCGACGGGTATTCGCGGTCCCGCGTACGCCTCTCGAATCACACGCGTTTGCGACGGACCATTCGGCGCAGTCAATGAACTTGAACGACCGTCTTGATTTACGGCGACGTGTGCGAGTTCAACGACGCCAGTTTCGGTGCGGGTGCCGCTGCGCGCGTCGCCGACGGCGAGCGTTAATTTTACGAGGGCGTAAAACTCAGCGCGCACATACCCATCCGCTTCAGCGTCGAACGTTTTGCACCTCCCGTCGCTCGCAAGCATGTTCGCTGCGTCACACGCGATCGTCCACGCCACGTCAAACATTAAATTTACGCCGCCGGCGAGCGCGTGCGCGTGGAACTCAGTGTGACTGTTGATATCCGCGCCTCGGCTCGCGTTTCGGGCGGCGACGAGCGACGACGAACACGCGGTATCGATCGCCTCTGCGCGTCCAGTGAGCGCGAACGTATACGACACTCGTCCAGCAACGACACTGAGATGTGCTGACGTGGCGTAGTACGGCGAACACGCGTCGCGCGGCGTTAACGTTTGGTATTCAATTTGCGACACGCCGACGTGCACCGAACACCCTCGTCGACCATCTGGTTCCATCATCATCAGCGGCGTTGCCGCGCGAAGAATCACGCGTTGCTGCGGATCAATGACGCGCGCTTCAGTATCGACGATGCCACACGCGTGGGCGTCGAGCAGCGCGGCGTCGGCGATAAAGGCGCCGAAAGGTGGTATTCGGCGCCGACATCGCAGAGCGTCGGCGTCGGCGTCCCATCGGTCGGCGAGTGGGACGACGGCGATGGCGTCGGCGCTCGGCGCGCACGCGTAACCAGCACTGGATGCAACGATGACGACGATGACAGATGCCGTCGCCGCCGCGGATGAACACACCACCGCGTCGGACGAGGACGACGACGAGTTCACGAGCGCGGGCGCCGAGGACGCCAAAGACTCTGCGCGGGTTAAAAATTTCACCACGTCTCTCGTCGTCGGGTAATCAAACGCCAACGTCGCCGGCACGTCGACATCTACGACATCGCACAACGCAGCGGAGAGTTTTGCCGTCCACTGAATCGCGCGCGCGGATGTTAATCCGAGCGCCATGAGCGGGGTATCGACGTCGAGCCGCTCGGCGGCGTCGACGCCGAGGACGTCTCGAATCGTCATCCGCACGACATCCTCGACCGCATTCGTCGTCGTCCGTACCGATGCACCACTGCGAGCATCACCCGAATAACTCATAATAAACCCCGCCAACTCGCGAATCGTTGGATAATCAAACGCCACTGTCGCGCTCAAACGCGCCCTCGCGTCCTGAAATTCGCGCGACAACGCCTCGCCGAGCGCCACCACGCGCGCGGATGTCAATCCCATCGACGATAACGGCGCGTCATCGTCCACGAAGGCGTCGTCGTCATCGCAACGTAACGCATCGCACACGCACCGACGCACGCGAGAGATCACGTCCTCTGGTAAAGCCACAGAGCGGCGCGGTTCAGACGAAGACGACGACAACGAAGGAGAACTTGAACCGTCACGAAGTCTTCGCCGCTTTGGCGTCACATGTTTTAAAAATGCCGACGCGTCGTTGACGGCGCGCTCGTACGTGCCCCAATCTATGCCAGGCGAGAAGCATCCAACACACGCCGCTGACGACGAACCGGCGTCGTTTGCGAGCGCGGCGCCGATGAATTCCAGCGCCGCGCTCGGCGCCACGAATCCCATGCCAACCGACCGCCAGTATCTTTCAAACCCCTCGCCGCTCTCGTGCGCCATGCCAACCTCCGCCCAGGTACCAAATGCCACGGCGATGAATCGTTTTGCGCCCGAGCCGCGCCGGCGATGCGCCGCGCGATCGCTCATGGCGCACAACGCATCCTGAAAGGCATTTGACGCCGCGTACGACGCCAAGCGGGATTGCCCGAGCACGCCAAATATTGAAGACGAGCACATGAACACATCTGATGCCGCATCGCACGCCGCGTGTAACGAACCAGAGATTTTTGCCTCTGTTCCGGCGATGAATGCGGTGCGCGTCATGTCGATGGCGGCGCGTTCGTGTAAAACGCCGCCGAGATGTAAGACGAGCGCCACGGGATGGGCGAGCGCAAACACCGCGCGGGATTGCCGTTCGTCCGCGCAATCTGCGGCGACGACATCGACGTCAAACGCGTATCCAGAGCGATGTTTAATTTCAACGTCATCGTCATCGCCTTCAGGCGACGAAAGCATCGCGTTGGTTACGGATTGAAGCGCGGCGTCGCGGACGCTGCGGCCGACCAATACAAAGCGCTCGACGCCCAGTCGCGCGGATAGAAATTCGAAATGCAACACACCGAGCGCACCGAGTCCACCAATGATGACGCACGACGATGTACGACCACTATTAGCATCGCGCGGTGGACGCGCGCCGGACATCGAGCGGAGGGCGTTGGGAGCCGGGGTCGGCATTGGGGACGCGCGCGCGCGGAGTCGCGGAGCGGCGACGACGGCGTCACGGAGAACAAGTTCGCGCTCTTCATATCCATCATCATCATCATCGTCGTCGTCGTCGTCACGATGACCGCTGCGGTGGTGACCGCGGAGCATGCGCCGTAAAGCCGAACGCAATGCGCTCGACGCCAAATGGTCAAAATCGTGCGGCGCGTCCAAGCAATAAAATGACACCTCATCTCCGTGTTCGCGCCGAAGCACGCGCAACATCGCCATAACGGCGCTGTGTGCGATGTGCCCATCGTCCGTGCACTCGGTGTCGCAAGACACGAATGCGTTGGATGTTAAGACAACGACGCGGATGTCTCTCGCGCGAGTCGCTGAAATGTGAGCGACGAGCGCTTGGGCGAGCGCGAGAAGTAATCCAGACGCGAGCGCCGTCGATGCCGCCACCTGCGCTGATGCATCGCTTGCCGTCGTCGAGAAACATCGTAAACACTCGGCGAGCACGATGGTATCGCCAGATCGTACGTCGGCAAGCGCCGAGGCGTAGCGCTCAAGGATGAAGAGCCAATCCAGAGCGCCGCGTTCCTTGACGGCGTCGAAATCATCCGCGCATCGCACGCGCACATCGGCATCGAGCGCTCGCAAGCAGTATTCAACGCGAGGATGCGCGCCTAGGATGTGCCACGTTTGCCCGCGCAAACATATCGACGACTCGTCTGACGATAGCGATGCGTGATGACCTCCGTCGTCGTCTCCCGCGAGCGTTTCGAGCGTGACTTCGTACGCGTCAATCATCGACGTTGACTTCTTGGCGTTGGCGTTCACATTCGCATCCACCGCGAGCACCGCGCGTGAAAACTGCCGACGCATTACGCCTTCGCCCGAGCGACGCCCGCGAGACGCGTTGGCTACCATTTCCCTCAACGCCGTTTTAAGCACCTTACCGCTGGCGTTCATCGGCAACGCGTCCACGATGTGAAACGCGCTCGGGCACTTAAATTGCGATAAATGCTTCAAGCAATGCGCATCGAGCATTCGCATCACCTCATCCTCGCTCTCGTTCTCGCTCTCGCGCGTGAGCGTCACCATGGCGTGCACGACTTCACCCATCACCGAATGTGGCACTCCAAACGCCGCCGCTCGAGCCACCGCGGGACATTCGCACAACACCCGTTCCACCTCCACGCAATACACATTCTCCCCACCGCTCAAAATCATATCCTTCTTACGATCAACAATCACCAACGCGCCATCGGGACGGACGTACGCGAGATCACCCGTGGCGAACCAGCCGTCTTGATCAAACGCGCGTCGCGTGGCGTCGGGATTCCGCCAATATTCGGCAAAGACAGTCAATCCTTTTACGTACACGTCGCCAACGGATCGCCCATCGCACGGCACGAGCGCCCCGCCGTCGCGTGCGTCGTCGACGACTTTCACGCGCATCAGTGCGAATGGTCGTCCGCTGGTGCATATCGCATCGAGCTGCTCGCGAGGCGTTGACGATTGAAGAAACGCCGACGAGAGCACGCTCATTGAAATTTTCCCGCAGCACTCTGTCATGCCGTAAGAAATAAAAAATTCGCATCCAAACAGCGCGATGGCGCGCCTGACGGATGTCGGCGGCAATGGACTGCCACCGCATGACACTACGCGTAGGGACGAGAGGTCGCACGCCGCACACGCGGGGTTGTGAGACATGATAGCCACCATAGATGAGGCGAAATTGCAGCACGTCACGCGTTCGGCGGCGACGCATCGAAGCGCTCTCGCGGGCTCAAAGTGCTGAAGAAACACGTGTCGACCGCCGAGATGCGTGACGCAATAAATGGCAAAAGCATCGACGAGATGGAACATCGGGGCAGCGTGGAGCCAAGTGTCCGATAGGCCGATGCGCATTTCGACGGCGGTGGCGTCGGCGTGCGCGCGGACGACGGCGTGCGAGAGGCGTACGCCTTTTGGATTGCCCGTAGTGCCGCTCGTGTAGTAGAGATGCGCGTCCGTGTGCGCGGCGATCGCGCGCGTGAGTAACGGAATGGCGCGGTCGACGTCATCATCATCGTCGGCGATGACGTCGATGTGCCAATCGAAATTGCGAACGCCGCGAATGTACGGGGACGAACGCTTCGTCCCGTCGACAACCTCATCGTCGTCGTCGTCGTAAATCCATACGATCGCTACGAGATCACGAGGCACGTCGCTGCGATCGCGTCGCTCACCATCGCCCATCATGACGTCGCGCAGGACGTCCGCGTGCGGCACCGCGCGCGCAAAGACGGCTTTACATCCGGCGTCGGCGAGAATGTACGCCGACTCTCGCCGCACCAAGTGCGTGTTCAAATTCAACAATACGCATCGAAGCATCGCGCACGCGTAATGAATGACAAAGACTTCGATGGAGTTGGACGACAGCACACCGACGACATCGCCTGGGCGAATGTCGAGGACGTCGCGCATGAATGCGGCGGCGCGAGCGGCGCGGTCGACGCATTCGACGTACGTAAACGTCGGGCATCGGCGGAGGCGCGAGACGTCGCCGACGTGTACTCCAGACGCGGCGCGTGTCGCGCGTCCGTCCGTGCACACGAGCGCGGTGTGCGTCAAGCAGTCTGCGATTGAACCCGTGCGTGCGCACGCCCACGACGGGTTGAGAGCGTCGGCGTCGGAAACGGAAACGGCGCCTTTGCGGTCGGCCGCGACGTCGTCGGCTCGATGACGGACCATGGTGGCGACGGTGAGCGTATCAACCGTCACGACGCGTTCATTCAGCGTCAACGTCGGCGTACGTCGAGTTTCCGGCCATGAACGATCACGAGGGAGCCAGCGGCGCCATGTCGTCGCACGGCGGGGCTTGTGCGTCGTTCGAGTGTGAAATATCGTCGTCACGTTGACGTTTTCAAAGGAGCTCTCGATGGCGTCGCCTCGACCGACCGCGCGGACATCCGTCGAATACCGCATCGATTTTCGCGGTGCATCGCACGCGACGCGCAGAGCATCGACGACGGTATCGTGCGTGTGCGACACCACGTCGCCGACGTCGCGATCCGTGGCGCATTTACGCGTCCGATGCGCGAATACGAGAGGCGCGACGGCGGCAATCGCGTCGTCTCGTCGTCCCGAATACAAAATATCGCGCGCCTCGACGCCGCACCGCGCCGCCATGTGCTCAACCGCGCCATACGTGTGCTCAACGCATGCATTTGCATCGAATGTATCATCGAAATGACGATGATCGACGCGAGCGACGATGATTTGCGCGCCATCGAGCGCCGCGGACGCCGCCGCGTCTCGAATTCGAGCGCAGTACACTTCACGCATCGGTCCCGTCCCCGCATCCGCGCCCGACTCGCCAGCAGAACACGACAGGGCATCACGATTGATGAATTGATCGCGACCGAGACGTTCGACATCGCTCGCGCGACGCAGTCGAATCACTAACGTTCGACGCGACGACATGTCAGCCTCGCGCGCGCGAACGCGCTTTTCAATCCTTAGCCCCTTGGCGTGCGACGACGACGACGAATGGCACCGTCACCACAGCGCACAATAATCAACACCTGCGCGTCCTCTCGCGCGTCCTCTCGCGCGTCCGTGTGCGTCGAACAACCACCGCGCGTGTCACGGTATGCCGTCGCTCTCAGTCTGCGTCTTGTGTCTCACGCTCTAATGTCGCCGCGCACGCGTCGCCCATCGTCGCCGCGCGCGCGCTCGCGCGCCAGAACGCGCACATCATTCGCGATGTATCATTCGCGACGCATCATTTGCGCCGCGGCGCCCGCGATGGGTCGCCAAGGCGCGACATTGGACACCGTTAGGCGACACCCATCGATCGCACATCGTCAAACCGCGGCTCGTGCGCCCGTGCGCCCGCGCGCGCCATGCCCGCGCCCGAGCTCGTGCACTTGAACGAAATCCACCGCTCGCATCCGTACTGCGAAAATGCCGCCATCGCCGCAGACGTGTTCGCCGCGCTCGCGAATGACGTGAGCACATTGGCCAGCCAAGGCAAAGGCAGACGGTCTACGCGCGCGACGCGCGACGACGCGGGCGCGTACGTCTCCTTCGACGCGCGCGAACTCACGACGCATGCGTTATCGACGTGTGTGCTGTGCGTAGAGGCGTACGTGGACTTGAGGTCGGCGGCAGCGAGCGTGGATGATGATGATGAGCGCGCGCGGGCGTTGACTGCGTTTGATCTCGCGCGGCTCAAAAGCGCATTCTGTGCGCCCGCATCGCGCGCGAATGAGGATTTTGCACAGACGTATGCGAAGAAATTAGCGACAAAGAGCGCGCTGTTGGAAGTGATGCTCGCACCGGCGACGGCGAGAGGGGCAAAGGTATTTGAAGGCGCGGCTGAGGCGTTTGCGAGCGGCGCCCAAGCCGAAGCTCAAGCCGAAGCGGAACAAAGGACGCGTTCAAACGCGACGGCGACGACGAATGGTGACGCAGACGACGATATGGATAATAGCGATAAGGGTTTGTGTCGTTTGATTCGCGAGAAGCCGTGTGGGGCGTATCCTGGGACGTTTGCGATGCTCGCGAGCGGCGACGCTCGAGTGAAGCGGCTGGCGAAACAGTTGTTGCAAGAAACGCTCGCGAGCGATGACATCAAGGGGCGAAAGGTGACGAGATATCGCACACTGCGATACGAAAATGCGTCAAACGCATTGTTTGATGTGTTTGGGTATTGGGTGGAGTGTTTGGCGGATGCGCAGCGTGAACGTGAGCGTCAAAGCGACGGCGGTGGGGCGAGGCGCGCGTACGCCGCCATCGTTCCAGAGGTTGACTTTGATGGAGACGTCGTCGAACCTTTCGTTCCGAGTGAATCTCGGCTGTGGTTTTGTCTAGCGTTTGCGCTCGGGATGTCAGACGCGGCGATCACGCAGGCGGTGGTTGAGCAGCATCCGATTGTGTTTGAGTTGGCGGTGAAGGCTTTGGTTCGGTCGACAAAGAATCCGCGTTTGAAACCGCCGACGGCGGAGGATATGCATATGATCAAGCTTGCAAGTAATGCGTGCGATGTGGTACACTTGATTTTAGCGTCATATCCACGAGGGATAGAGCACGCGAATGCGTTTTGGCGTTTTACATGCGTGAAACCGTCGACAACGATTGACGCGCTCGCCGCTGCGGCGCGCATGGCGAGCAAAGAGAGACCTCAAGATCAAATCACCGCATTGGTTGCGTTGAAATCGGCGTACTTGTTGCTTCCGCGTGGCGATGCAATTAGCTCGTCGCGCATCATGGATTGCTTGGTGAAGGATATCCCGCACTCCACAAAGTTTTACGACACCGAAGTGCAATGGGAGAGCCGGCTTTTGGCGTGCACCGCCGTGCTCGAGCAATATTCTGAAATCGGCGTCGACGACGCCGTCTTAACGATCGGGGACTGGTACGACCGCGTTGGACGCGACTTGATTGAAAGTCTTCGACAGGCGGAGGCTCTCTCGCCCACGGCGCATCTCAAGCGAGAGATTGTCGCGCGGACGTTGGTGAATACATTTGGATACATCATCTGCGCCGACGCCGTGGCGTTGTCGGCGTTATCAGATCCCGATTTCCTCACGTTTGACGAAGATCGATGGCGCCGAGATAAGCGCATTAATCCAGACACAGCGCTCGGGAAGCTGCATTTGAGAATTCTAAACACCGTGCGCACAGAGAAGCGTTGGAAGGTGAGCACGGCGATTTGGAAGTACGCGCTCGGTTTTGATCGAATGTCTGAAATCAATCGTACCTACGTCGGGAACTGGGCGCCAAACTACATCAGCGCGGTGATGTACGCCATGGGCTTGCTCGCGCCTGTCGCGAGAGATGACTTTATCAAGCCACCGCGCCAGGCGTATGACGCGTTTGTTGAAATTGCGTATGGTGAGCAAGACGACGCGAACGCGTTGCGCGGGATTTTATCCAAGTGCGGCGAGTGGTTCTTTACATCTTTACTCGAGTGTCCACTAACAATTACCGAGAAGAAGCCCCTCGCGCGTTCTGAAGACGAAGCCAAATGCACGGAAGGGGCGGTATTGTGTACTATGTCGCAGCGTAAATCGCTCGTCTCGTGCGCGGGCGAGGTGTTGAAAAAACACTACGATGAAAAGGATTTACCCAAGTGCTTCCGGAAAATGTTTCAAGGCGATTACGTCATTCCGCGTGCAGTGCTTGCGGCGACGCACAGTATGTTGAAGGATATCAAACGCATGCCGAGCGATACACCTGAAGAGGTGAGCGAGTTGTTAGCCGCGGCGCACACTCCGCTGTCTCGCGCGCGCAACCTCATCGACGCCATCAATCCAAAGGACGAAGATCGCGTCAGTGCGTTCAGCTCGCACGTGAGCAAAGTGTTGATATCATCCATGAGCTTGTTCGAAGTCATCGTCAAGCACGGTCCGCATCGCGTCGCACCAGACGATGACGAACACTTGGTCAACGCGTTGCTCTACTTGTACTTGTTTTGGGATTTGGCAAAGAAGCGCCAATACTTTTCGCAAGGTTCGTTCACCAGGCAGCACCCTTTGAAGATTTTAGAATCCTTACTCTCGTGGCCACCGGCATCGTTTGCGAAGAACGAACAGCTCGCCACGGCGTGGGTGGATGTCGTGTTCTTGTTGCGCAAGGATATGACTGACGTCGACCTCGACGCGGATGGCGAGTCAACCTTGGTGAATTCGATTAAAACACACGTCGAATCCTTGTTCGCGGACGAAGGCAAAGATGGATTGTCCACGGGCGTTCGAGATAAGCTGAGCGCGACATTCCCAGAAATATCCCCGACGTCATCGCCGGCAACGAAGACGCCGAACACCAAGTCGACGTTTACGCCGTTCCGAATCTCCGCTCCGGCTCCGGTGATCGACCTCGGGAACGATGAAGACGATGGCGCTGACGCCGCCGTGGACACTGCCGACGCGTTCGTTGACGGTGCCGGATATGATCGTGTAGACGATGGTAGCGACGACGACAATGGCGGCGAGATTGATCGTGACGAGGAAGACACCGCCGCCGTCGCGGCGGGTTCAAACAAGCGTTCGGCGCCGAGCGAACCGTCGTGGTTATTAGCTTCTGACAAGAAGCGTAAAAAACCAAAAACAGTCGTTCTTCCGGCCAAAGTTCTCAAGACAACGACAGTGGCCGCGTCTGTGCCTAAGAAGAGCGCGACTGGTGGGAAATGGTCGTTGATTTCCAAGAAGCCGCTTGCGCCGGTGAAAGACATTCGAGGTGGCAAAAAGTTGCTCTCACACCCGCGTAACGTCATCAAGCCGGTGACGGCGCTCGATCTCGCGCTGGATTCAGCATCGGTGTCGTACGCAAAGCCTTCATCGATTACCAAACTCATGACGAAGAAAACGACGACACCAACCGTCACGCCGGCGCCGCCGGGTTCGGCGCTCGCGAAACGGTCTTTGTACGCCGACTCGACATCAAAAAATTCCGCTACTGATGGCTTGATAGAAGTACCGCCGCCGCCGCCACCGACCACAGAGATGGTTCCATCGTCTTCAAAGTACAAGCGATCGTCCATGTTGCGTGATGTACCTCCTCCGCTTTCGACGTCGGCTCGAGGCGCCGCCGTCGCCGCTCCGCTGCAGGTGCAAGTCCCGACCATGCCGCCGAGCAGCGCCTCACGCTTGAAACTTCCAGGCCGAGGGCGCCTGGTTGAAACCATTCGACTCCGCCCCGAGGATTACATTCGCGATGTCTTACAACAGTCGCGCGAGGCGTTACAACGCGACACATTGATGCCCGAACCCAAGGATATTCATCTCGAAGACGACGCTCCCATCGCGTTTACGTCTGGCAACGAGTACTGCGAGTTCTTCATCCCGCTCATCATCGCTGAGCTTCGACACGAAGCCAGTCGAAATATTGAAGCTGGAAATCTCGACAGCGAGGAGCTTAGCGTGGTGAATTTCCATCCAGGCGTCGGCGGCGCTGAGTTTTCTGTCGTGGAATTTGCAAAGAGCGACCAACGCGTCGATCAGGTGGACTCGAGAGGCCGCACACCCGACCCCGTGCGTTTTAAGGTGGATGATTTAGTGCTCATCGAGTCTTCTATGTCCGCGGGCGTGTCCGACAGTTGGCGTTCGAAAGATCGCGACGCGCTGAGCCCGCGTAAGAAGGAGGACAAGCCATACGTCTTGGGATGGGTTGAAGCCGTTCCCGGCGCAATGTCGTCCAAAACACCCCTTCGTGTGCGCGTATTTTTGGGAGGCAACCAAGCTACGTTGCGTCACAATAAAATTTCTCGCGCATTTGCGAAAACGGCGAGTTCGTTTACGATTTCTCGCGTCAGTGAGATTCAAAACCAGCTTCGAGAGTTGCGCGCCGTCATCGACGCCCCGCGTTCGTCGTTCTTCCCGTCGCTCATCAAGCCGACCAAGTTTCCGTTACGTCAATCGTTCGGGGAATGGGTCGAACCGAGAGCGCTGGATGTCATCCGGACGACGCTCAATCAGAGTCAACTCGACGCCGTCGTCGGCGCGACGTCACGGCCGCACGAGAGCAATGAAAAAGTGCGCGAGGCGCCCGTGTTGATTCAAGGACCGCCCGGGACGGGGAAAACGCACGTCATCGTGAGTCTCATCGCCGCGCTATTGAACGGTGTGGACGAATACGGTGAACCTAGACGCGCACGTATTTTATGCGCCGCGCAAAGCAACGGCGCGATTGATGAAATCGTCGAGCGCGTCGTTGACGGTTGGGATTCCATGGATGACGAATTCCGCGCGTTGCTCAAAGGCGTCAACGTCGTGCGCATCGGTTCGGATGAGAAGATTGTCGAAGGTTCGGCAGCGGAGAGATGCCACGTGAGCAGGAAATTACGCGAGATTGGTACCGACCCGAACGCCGCAGATTTCAACACGTACGCACAAAATAGCGACTATTACCTCAGACAAATGGATGAAGCCAAGAAGAAGAAGCGCGCCATTGAGAGCAAAATTCAGGAAGAAACGAAGCGGTTAAAGATGGTATTTCGCGACGTTCGGCGCGATCACGGATACCACGTCCCCGTTCAAAGCGCAAATCTCGACAACTTGCGCGCGCAGCTCAAGGCGGTGTACGAAGTGCTCGATTTGGCGGAAAAGAAGCACAAGGAAAAACTCGCGCAAGAGGGCCGCGCCGAGTCGGTGCCAACGACGACGCCGTTTGAGCGCGTCGTCGATCGCGCAAACATCGTATGCGGCACATTGTCTTCCATGGCGCAGCTCGCCAAAAAGCCTCAATCGAACGCGCCAAACAGTACAGCCAACACCCGACCGGATGCCAAGCAATTATGCGCGGTGAATTTGTTTGACGTCGTCGTCATCGACGAAGCGTCGCAAGCGGTTGAACCAGCAGCGCTCATTCCCATGCAGTGGCTCAAACCCGGCGGGCTCTTCGTGCTCATTGGTGACCCGAAACAACTCGCGCCTACGATCGTGTCCAAAGCTGCGAAGAATGCAAACTTTGAGCAGAGTTTATTCGATCGTTTACAGCGCGCCGGGACGCCCGCCTACTTGCTCCACGAGCAGTACCGCATGCATCCAGAAATCATGAAGTTCCCGAGCTCGTGCTTTTACTCTGGCCGCCTGCGTTGCGGCTACAGCAGTAACAACGAAGAACGTCGCGCACCCTATCACGGATTTCCCAACCTCGGACCGTATCAATTTTTCCACGTCCCGGGGGCGCAAATGCACCGCGACAGATACGGCGCAGGAACGCATTCGTGGTCAAATTCTCGTGAGGCTGAATTCGTATCCATATGCTACGCACAAATTTGTCGCCACGCCGCGAGAGACGTGCGTAAGATTCGCGTCGGCATCATCACCCCATACGTCGATCAAGTGCGACGGATTCGAGAATTTCTGCAACGTTCGATGAAGAAGAATAACGAATTTACCACGTACGCGCCGGTGGACGTGTGCACCATGGATCAAACGCAAGGTCAAGAGTTTGACGCGGTGATTATTTCATGCGTGCGTGCGCGACCGGCGCCGGCGAAGGATAGTGCGACGCCACCAACGACGACGTCAACGACGGCGCGCGCGCGCGAGAGGGATTCGGATTCGTCCAATGGGGTTGGATTTTTGAACGACGCGCGCCGGGTCAACGTGGCGTTGACGCGCGCGCGTCTCTCCTGTTGGATTGTCGGTGACGCCAGCGTGCTTTCCACCGACCAGCTATGGGGAGCGCTGATTAAAAACGCCACCGAACGCGCGGTGTTTGTCAAATGCGAAAAGAACGAGCCTTTGGATGCGGTGTTTGACGATGAAAAGTGTCGCGCGGGCGGCGTGAAATCGTATTTCCCTCTGCAACCGTCGGCGTCGGCATCCGCGCCGGTGGCGAATACCGTGGCGGTGTTGAGGAACACCGAATCCATCCCTGCTACGCGTTTCACCACGAAAGTGCTCACGAAGAATGATCCTCGTCAAGCTGCGCGTGCCCGTAACGAGGCGACTAAGATTTTACAAACGCTCGCCGAAATCGAAGGCGACGGAGGCAAATGAAATGAATGAATGAATGAATGACAAAATAGAATAGACACACACGCATCTCTAGCACGCAATTAGCGCTGTGTAGCAGCAGTAATGATTCATGTACAACCATCAAGTAATCTCTTGCCTCACAAATCGGCAAACGCCTCGCCCGTGAGTTCGGCGGAGCGTTCCCACAACCACGCCGCGTCCGCCTCCGACAACGCCGGTTTCGCCACCGTCTTCTCCTTACAGTCCGCGTAATACTTTCCACTCGTTGACGCACCATCCGCGACACCATTGGCGAGGAACACCGACGTCTCCGCCCCTTGCGCGGGCGTTTTCAAAAAGTTTGTACGAATAAAATCATACAACGCCTTTTGCCACCATTTCACGTCGCCGTCTTCGGGTTGCAAATATCTCCCAAGTTCGGTATCCACCGCGCCTGGATGCAATACGCTCGACGACACGCCATTCTTTTTACGCGCGCAACGCCGCGCGAGCTCGAACGCGAACAACACGTTGGCCAACTTTGCTTGGCCGTATTGTCCCCACGCCGAGTACTCGCGCCCAAACAAATCGTCGCGCGACACGCCCTTCGCGGCGATGCGATGCGCCTCCGACGACACCGTCACCACGCGCGCCTCGCCGCGCAGTGCCGCCGCGCGTTCCAACGCCGGCATCACGCGAGCGGTGAGCGCGTAGTGCCCGAGATGACACACGCCGACTTGAAGTTCAAATCCATCCGCCGTCGGCGTGAAATTTGGCACCGCCATGACGCCGGCGTTTAAGATTAAACAATCAATCCCTGCGTCAGCCGCACGCGCATTCAGCCTATCGCCGCACGCACGCACGGATTCTAACGACGCTAAATCCAATCGTTCGCACGTGAGTCTCGTCGTCGATGTCTCGTCGTCGTCGGTGTTCCCCAAAGACGCGCCGCCGACGTCCGCGCGGAGCCGAGCGCACGCCTTTAGCGCCTTCTCCTCATCGCGACACGCGAGAATGATTTCGTCGTACGCCCCAGACGAGAGAAGTGCCTTGACTGTTTCGTACCCAATGCCAGTGTTCGCACCGCTCACGACCGCGATAGATTTCCTCGGCGTCGAAGATGAAGATGAAGATGATGACGTTGACGATGACATCTGTATCATCCTTCTCTCGGCGCGACGCGGCGCGCGATGACGCGCGGCATGACGACGAGGCGTCGCAAGATACACCGAGGCGTGCTTTACGCGCGCCGCGGTCGCGTGCATGGTTGTCGCGCGTCGCAGAGACGCGCCAGTGTGTGACGCATGCACTTGTGATTCATCGCATCATGACGTCGCCATCGACGTCAATCGCGAGCGACATCGCGCGCGCGCTCGATGCGCTCGAGCATGACGTTCGTCGCGTGCAGGAGATGCGCGCAGAGGTTGGATTCCGCGCGCACGCTAGGCGCACGGGGGCGATTGATGACGATGATGGTGACGATTCGTTGCGTGTTGGATTAACCACATTCACGGCGCGCGCACGCGCACACGCGCGGGCGACGCGCGCGCAGATTCTAGACGCACGCAGCGCATGGTTCGTGGATGGCGCGCGCGGTAAGGCGCAGGCGCTCGAGCGATGTGCGGCGCTGGAGGAGCTGATTGAGCCGCCGCAGCGAGCGCCGCAGCGCGCGACGCCGACGCCGACGCCGACACCGTCGACGCCCGCGTGGGGGGATGTCTTCGGCGCCATCACGCACGCGGTGCGAAAACTCACGGTGACGCGCGAACGGGGCGAGGGCGAGGACGCGGGGCGAGGTGAGGCGATTGGTAAGCTGAGATATACGCGCGAGCAGCGCGAACGCGAAGCGGCGTCTTCGATTTCGGCGTCTGCGAGTCGTCGTGACGATGGAGACGATGGTCGTCACGATGTGGACGGCAATCGTGATGATGGGTTTGTTGGTAAGGCGACGTGGTACGAGGGTGCGGCGGAGAGTTTAGCGCGCGTCGGCGCCGGCGTAGGAGGCGCTATGACGTCGACGTCGACGTCGACATCGAAAGCCGCAGTCGATGCACGCGTCGATGCAGATGCTGAAAGACGCGCGTTGTTGTCGAGCGCGTCATCAACTGCATCTGCGTCTGCGTCGGGGAAACCCTCGACCGCGCCAGAGGCGCCGGTGTTGTCGTCGAACGCCGAAGAGCGGGCGAGGCGCGTTTCGGCGCTCACCGCCGCGTCTCGTCTCGATGCGACGTCAGATACGCTCGCGCAGTGCAAAACAACCCTTGATGATGTGAATGACATCGGTGCAGGCGTTCTAGCCACGCTCGCATCGCAGCGCGAATCGCTCATTCGCGCCGGAGGTGCCGCGCGTCGCGCCCAACGGGACATGGATGAAAACTTGAAAACCATCAAAGGCATGAATTCCTGGACCAGGCTCGGGCGCAAGCCGTGACGGCGCGTTCGCATAGACACAACATAGCCACCATCGCGCGCTCGTCTGGCGCGCGCGTGTACAATTATGTAATTGGTATTGATTTTGGTTGAACAATGTCGCGTCGACGACGTCACACCGCGACGCGCGGCTCTCTTCGTCATGGCGGCAGCCTTCATCGAACGTCGACTCCGTCGCGTAAAATTCGATCAAGCACTCATCGATGATGAACACCCAGTCGCTGGTGCGTCCATCGCTCGCCCGTCGTCGTCGATATAGCGCCAACGAACGTCAACGCGCTGCTGACTGACTGACTGTTGAACACGAAACGTTCGCGCAGTGTACACCATGGAATCCCTCGTTGAACTCGCGCGCACGCTCGATGACGACAGCGTGCGCGATGTCGTCGAACATCTCGCCAATCGCGTGGAGCATAAAAGTCCGTACGTGAAGCGTAAGGCGTTGAAAGTGTTGAAGGCGTTGGTGGAGAGCGGCGGCGGTCGCGTCGCAAAACACGTCGCTAAAAACGCATCTGCGCTTCGTGCGGCTGAACAACTCACCGGAGCGCCGCATCCGAGTAAGGGTGATAGCGTAAACGCCTCCGTGCGCGCGGCGGCGCGAGAAGTGCTGGCGGTGACGTTTGCGAGAGGAGGGGAGCCGACGAGTCAGCGCGTTCCTTTGGGACGGACGTTGATGACGAGTGCGACAAGCGGCGCGACGAGCGGACGAGCGAACGACGACGAGGATGACGATGCATACGCGTTTCGCACGACGCCGACGAAACCGACGAGACGCGAAGGGGTGTTGGAGGCGCCGCTCGAAGCGTCGTTGGCGTCGACGCCGAAATTAAACGTCAGTCAAGGCGGGACAAAATGGAAGCCATTGCGGCCGCCATCACCGGAGACATCGACGAGGGCGAGCACGAGTGGTGCTGCACCAGCAGTGTCATCGACGTCTGCACCGATGAGTGCGGCGGCGACGTTGGATTTGTTGAGCGATTTCGCGGCTGGCGGCGCGGCTTCAGCGACGCAGACGACGTCAAAGGACGTCGTCGTCGGTGGCGGTGGTGGCGGCGGCGCGTTTGATGTACAGCGCTCGGAAGAACTTTGTGCGATAAACGCGTTGTGTACGCCGAGTGGCGTGCGTCTGGCACCGCTCGACGGTGATATTGAACGATTTTTAAGCGACGGAGCGACAAATTACGACGCGCGAGGCGTGGTCACGGCGCTCGCTGAGAAACTCGTCACGTACGCGGGTAACGATTGGAAGAGCGCTTACCGCGCCGCATGCGTGCTCGAGTACGCGAGTCGAACGCGCGGCGCGCATGGTGCGTGGTTGGTGGATGTGTTTGCGAATTCATCCGCGATGGAGCTCTTGATGTCGGCGGCGACGGACGCGTCGGCGCAGTCGCAGCTCCGACAAAAGTTCACCGACACGCACGCCGCGCTATCCAGCGTCGTCGCCAGCGGCCACGGCACGCACGCCATACCAGCACCAGCGCCAGTGCCGGTGACAGCGGCAGCAACACCGATTGATTTACTGTCGCAACTCGGCGATTTAGCCGTCGCCGCGCCGCCCTCGACATCCGCCTTCGACCCATTCGTCACGTCGTCGACGGCAACAACGACGACGTCGACGGCGTATCCACCCGCGTACCAACCACCCGCGCAACCCATGCGCGGACCGGGATTAGCCGCATTAGATGCCATTCCGCCGCCATCCGCCGAAGCGCGCGCCAAATCCGTCCCGCAATTCGACTTCATCAAAGACCTCATGAAATAAATAACACACTCGCGCGCACGCGCGCACGCACATCATCGATGCATCTTTTTATCTATCATATTACACACGCGTCGCATCGTCATCGCCATCAAATCAAATCAAATCAAATCAAAAACCAAACTTTTACTCGCGCGTAAACGTCCCCACCGCTCGATACTTGCTCATAAACTTCGCCTTCCACTCCGCCAACGTCGCGAGCTCGTCCGCGGACAACCCCTCGCACCCGCGCGCGAGCTCTTCATGCGTCAGCTTGAGGTTCATCGTCGCCAACGCGCGCGAGGCGTCGACGCGCGCGAGCGATGCGTACGGTCCATTGTCGCCATAGAAATCAGCGCCATCGCTCACGTCGAACACCACGCCGTCGCACGCGAGCACGAGCGCGGACGATTGCGCGAGATCGCGCGCGGTGAATCGCGTCGTCGGTACCGCGGGCGCGTCGCGGACGGGCGTCGGCGATGACGAGGACATGGACGATCCAGATGATGTGCGTCAGAGAGTGCCGCTCTGGAAATCTTTAATCATGCGCCTTGCGACGACGAGTTGCGGGGCGTCGCGCGCGCGGTGCGCGGTGCGCGGTGCGCATGGACGAGGACGATCGATGTCGGTGCGGTGCGACGCTCGCGCGCGCGCGACGGGGCGCGAGAAGGGTGATGCTGATGATGATTTTGGACAAGTTGTTGTTGAAGACGCGCCATCATCATCAATCTCGCGGCGATTCATCGCGCTCGTGGCGCTGACGTCGACGACGCGCGCGGCATTCGCGGCGCCGATACCGTATGGGTTATACGCGCCACCACCATCGTCGTCATCGGCGTCTTCAGGGGCGACAAAGACGACAAAGATGAAGACGACGGCGGAGCGATACGTCGATACGCTCACCGACGACCTCGCAAATAAGCGCTATTTCTTCACCGGGGATTTGACGACGGAGATATTCGCCGATGAGTGTCGGTTTATTGATCCCACGACGAACGTCAAGGGGGTAGAGCGGTATTTACGCGCGGTGCGGGTGTTATTCGACGATTCGCGGTCGAGCGTGCGTTTGCTCGCGCCGTTGCGGCTCACGAGTCCGACGACGATTGAGGGCGATTACGTCGCGGAAGGGTATTTAAAGTTACCTTGGAACCCCAAGGTGCCGGCGTATGAGGGGCACATCGTGTGGACGATTGCGCCGGATGATGGTTCGCCGAGCGCGGGGCTCATCGTCGAGCAGCGGCAAACGTGGAGCGTTTCTGGTAATAAAGCTTTGCTCGAGACGTTTACGCCTAGCGTGCGATGAAGTATTCGTGTTCAATCATTTCTGTACAAGGAAGAGATAGAGAGATGTCTGTGTGTGTGATTGTGTGAATGTGTGTGTATTATAATACTTTGTCTTTCTGTGTGCAACAATGCGCGTCGTCGACGCCTCTACACCAACAACGACGTGGTGTGCAATTTTTCCGCCAATGTCAATTGCATCTTGGTCAAATTGGTCAAATATTGCACCATTTGTACATCCTCGATACTATCGCCGAACACCTTGTCGAACTGCGCCTTGGTGAGCTCGGGAACGCTGGATAACGCCGAGGACAACGCGCGACCGACGGCGGCGTCGCCTCGCGAAGCCCCGCTCGCCACGGCGTCCACATACTCTTGCGCCTGAGCCAACAACCCAGCAAGCTTACCAATCGTCGCGCGCAACCCATCTACGTCGTCGTCACCCTTCACACTCGCCGTTTGCGTCAACGCTTCAATACCAATCTTAGTCGCGCTCTTCAAGTCCACCTCGCACGACGCCTCGCAAAACCTCACCCCGGCGCTTTGGCTCTCTCCGCTCTCGCGATCCGTCACCGCCAGCACCGTCTCCCCAACCTCGGCGCGCAGCAAATCCCCAGCCCTTGCGCTCGTGAACTCTGTGTCTAACATCACGTGCACCGGGGCGCCACCCGCGGTTTCTTTCGCAAAAAACTCGTGCGCGAGCGCCCTAGCCGTCGGCTCGAGCGTCCCGCAACTAAACCATCCAACCACACGTTCGCTCTCATTCACGCGCGCGTGCAACCCAAGCATGGTGCGATGAAACTCAATATCTACGAACATCTCACCGTCTCGTTCGTGGCACGGGATGGCGTAGGCGGATTTAATATCGCACCGAGCGCCGTCGGCGGAGCGCGTCCCGAGCGCGGCGCCGATCACGCGCGATACGCCTTCACCTCGGCGCACATAGCTGTGTACGCGAACCGCGTGGCGTTCGTCGCGCACGCGAGGTGCGAGACGACGGCACGTGTGATGCGTCAGTCGTTGAAATCGTCGTTGAAGCGCGCGTGAAACCAAAAGCTTACGGGCGCGAGCGCGAGCGCGCGCGCGCGCGCGACGAGTGATCCTTTGACGGTCGGCGATCGCGGGTGACGCACCTGTCACACATCGTGAGCACGACGGAGGGTTCGATGCGAACGACGCTCGTCGTTCCGGGGCTCGCGAGCGGCGGTCCCATGGTGACGAGCGAGGCGAGGTGTGATGTCTTGCCTAGGGTTTTGAAAAAGTTTTTCCACGCGCGTTCGTTCGTTCGTTTGCGTTTGATGTCGAACGCCGTGGTGACGAGAGTGATGGGTGTTCATATATAATTACACGATACGTATGTATGTTTCTTCATGCGCGGTGTGGTACTATCGCGCGAATACGTCAAAGGGCGAGGTTGAGACATCGAGAGCGAGCGCGCGAGACGCCGAGCCGAGCCGAGCCGAGCCGAGCCGAGTCGGCGTTCGCGAACGCTCGTTTCGCGTTCGATGTTCAGTATATGTATCTTCATCGTTTCGATGTAGGTGCGTTGAGCGTTTCGAGTTCTTCCACGAGTTTGCTCGTTTCGGCGTGGATGTCGAGATCGACGCCACCGGTGTCGCTTTTTCGGCCGACTAATTGCTCGCGAAGCTCCGCCATGCGTTCTTCGATGTGACGCTTGTAAAAGCTGTGATCGACGGGGTTCAATCGACTTCGCGCGGTGCGCGCGCCTTTGACGACGGGGACGGCAAACGCGGGATGGTCTTCGGAGGTGTCGTCGGCGTCCTTTGCGGACGTCGTCGTCGCCGCTGCGGCGTCCACGGCGGCGGACGACGCCGCGGTGTCCTTGGTCGTCGTCGTCGTCGCCGCTGCGGCGCCCCTGGCGGAGGATTCCTTGCTATCTTTCGCCGACGCTCCGGCACCACCGACGCTCGCCGCCTTGGGTGCGATCAAAGGATGCTTCCGCGGTCGCCCTACGCCGCGCGTTGACGGCGCTTTGAGCCCGAGTGCAGCTGCGGCGAGCGACGCGAGCGGGTCGTCGTCTTCGCTGGCGTTTTTCTTCTTGCGCCCGCGCTTGGCCCCGGTGTACGGCTTGGCGCGCTTGGTGTCGTCGTCAGCTTTACTAGGTCGCCCGACTGGAGCTTTACGTTTGTTCACTGGCGATAAGAACGCCTCTACGGTGTCTTCGGCGTCGGATTTGCGCGCCGCGGGACGCGCGGGCGACCACGCGCCCTTCACCGCCGTGAGCACTTTTTCCTCAACTTCAAACTCCTCGGCGTTGGCGTAATACGTACCTCGGCTCACCATGGCGTTTGACGTCTTGGACGCAGACGCTCCAGCGCTACCGCGTGCGGGTTTTTTATCCGACGCAACGGATTCTTTGGTCTTGTTTCCGAGCGGCGACTTGGTGGCGAGAATCGGCGCGCTGGCGGCGCCGACGACGCCGACGACGTTGCTCGGCAACGCGTTGGTGTTGATTTCTTGCTTGATTTCAACCCCATGCTCGTCGCACTTGACGCCACTGCTGACGCCACTCGCACCACCACGACTACCACTTTGTTCATCGTCATCATCCATGATTTCCTCATCTCCGTACTCTCCGCCGCCGCTCAATACGCCGGCGAGCGACAACAACCCGTACGCGTCTTCTTGATTTGTCGGCGACTTCTTCTTCCTCCCTCGCGCTTCGAGCTCGCGAATCGCCATCGACGACGCCGCGGCGCGTATCTTCGACGCCTCTGAACGATTCCGTCTCGCCTTGTGATTCGCTTTGGAATACGCCTGCTGTAACCGCTTCGTCGTGTCGTCCAAATCCAAAACTTGACACTCCTCCATGCGACGCTTTTGTTCCTCCAACTCTTCGACGGATTTCACGAGCAACTTATTTTGATCCCCGGGCGAGATTCCAGCCTGAACGTTTGTGATTAAACGATCGAGGGATTTCATCTTACGAAACGGCCAGCGCTTAATGCCAAATTTACGACACTGACGCTTGAGCACCGTCAATCCGATGCCGAGTTTGCGACACGCGGCTTCGCTCGGCAGGTGAAAGCACGACGCGAGTTCTTCTTGCGTAATTTCCGAAGCGCTTCGAAACTGACGCACGCGACGGTTCTCGCGCGACTGATTCGGCGGGCGCGGTTTTACCGTCCCACCCGGGGTGGTTTCGGGCAAACCCGACGCCGACGTGGGCAAGCTCGTCGGCGCCTTGACGACGGAGCCCGGAGGCGTGACGAGCGCTAAAAACGCCTTGGCGTCGTCGTCCTCCGCGGCGACGACGGCAAAGTCTTCACCACCGCTACCGCCGCCACCGCCACCACCCGTCACGCCCGTGGCATCATCGCCGCGCCTGGCACCACCACCCACCGACCCATCGCGCCGCATATCCGCCAAACGCGCCGCCTCCGCCGCTCGATTCGCCCTCACCGCCACGACGAGCTCTGAATACTCCTCCGCGATTGGCCTATCGCTTTCGCCACCGTCATCCTCCACCTCCGCGAGCGCCAACACGCGAGCGTGGTGTTTATTACTCTCATTTGTCGTCGTCGCCATCGCGTCTCGAATCGACGCCTATAGTCAATTTGATCGCTCTTCGCGCGGAGTCCCGTCGCCGAGGGACAAATCTCTGGACTCTGAACCGACGCTCGATCGCGCCCCTTCACGCGCCCTGTCCACGCCTCTCCTCGCTTCAATCGCGCACCGCTCGGTCGCAAACGATGAACGAAACACTCACGCACGCGACTGGCGCGTCAAACCCGCGTTTGCGACGTCGCGCGACGCACTCGCGCGCGGAATTCGCGATCGGAATTGGCGCGATCGCGACGCTGATCGTCACACCCGCGATGGGTGTGAATTCACGCGGGGTTGCGCGCGATGCGGGCGATGATGCGCTTCGCCGGGGATGCGCGCGGGTGGGAGGTGATTTTATCTCGCGCTCGAGAGCGTGGTGTGCGCGTGCGACGCGTCGCGCGCGGCGCGGTGTGGCGACGAATGGCTGGGGGGATTCACTCGAAATCTCGCTCTAGGGTCTGTTCATATTTGCTAAACCCTAAGGGTTTAGAGCATATATGGGGGGTCATCGACCAATCATGACCAGGGAGACACCACCGACAAATAGAGTTGTTTCTGTCCCTGGCACTGCGCACATTGACGGCTCTTCGGCGCCAAAGATCGCCGCGCGCGCGCCGGGCGATGCGCTGCGCGACACACACACGCGCATTCGCGCGCGCGTGATGGGATTCGCACGCCAGAGCGCGCGAATGGCGCGCACGGTGCGCGCATGCGTCGAACATGTGCGCCGTGGTGTGACAGACTCTGCGTGCGCTGTGCGTTGCTTTTCGTCGTCGTGGTGGCGCGAGGACGCGGAGCGACGGCGGGGGATACGCGCGGCGCGAGCCAAGGCGAAACGTGGCGTGCGTGACGCGGTGCGTCGGGCGATGAGCGAGGAGGATGGCGATGGCGATGTGAAGACGAAGAGGCGAGGCGGGACGTTTGGGCACGCGTTTCTGGACGGGTTCGATAGGGTGGAATCGTCGACGCGGCGGCGTGGACGATATGGAGGAGGCGGTGAAGATGAAGGTCGTGCGTCGCCGTCGTCGTCGAAGTCGTCGAAGTGGTCGTGGCGAGAACCACGAGGGCGGGTGAAAGATGTTTTTGACGACGAAGACGACGAAGACGTCGCGTCGATGTTTTGGTCGCGCGCCGGTCCTCGCGGGTTCGGTGGCGGTATGGATGACCCAGCCACGCGCGCGGCGTTTAAAAAGATGTTTTTCGATGATTTCGAGCGCTTGAATAACGGTCGCGCGAGGTCGTCGTCGTCGTCGTCGTCGTCTTTCTCGTTTTCATCGCCGCGTCGAGCGGCGTCGGACGCCGGCTTTTTCGCTTCGTCTCGATGTCCACATTGCGTCGCGCTCGGCATCAGTGATCGCGACTTTATCACCTGGGACGAACTTAAATTAGCGCTGCGCACGCAGGCGATGAAGTGGCACCCAGATCGACACGATGACGCATCAAAGACGATGGCTGAGGCAAAATTTAAAGGCGTATACGACGCCTACGAAGCGCTCGCGCGCGACAAGGTATAGTTTTTCTAGATAGACGTAGCGATAGAAATATTACAATGATGACGGTAGTAAACACACATCACATCATCGTGCAACACTGATTTTGTTTCTTCGCTTGCTTGTAAAACATTTGCGACGCGAGACTCAAATCCGTCGACTTGTCCACCAAATTATCAAGCTTTTCCCCACGCGCCAACACGCTATCGATCGTCTTGTGCAAAACAACCTTTGTATCGTCTAATTCGCGCTGAATCTTCAAAATCTTATCCGCCGCGCTCGGGTCTTGGTACTTGATTAACATGCCTTCGAGCATTTCGTCCCCTCTCGAGTCATCCGCCGACAACGCGCGCCACGCGTCGCCCACCACCACGCGCGTCTCGTACTCCTCCAACATAGCAGATAATACACAGAACGCACTACGACTCGGGTACTCGGCGTCGACGACGGCGACGGCGATCAACCCACCCTTATTCGTCACGTGAACCATGTACGCGTCTTGCGCCACGGATTGGCGAGCGCCGACGGCGGTACGTTTCGCCACCGTGCGCGAGATAAACACCAGCATCTCGCGCACGCTCGGGCGCTGAAAGAACCCAAACTCGGCGACATCTTCTGCTTTGCCTAGAACGTGCGGTTCGCGGTCGTCGCCGTTGGATTTCCACAGAGATAACGCGGTGACTTTCATGTGTGAATCTTGTAGATGATGATGGCGACGACGACGTTGCTTGGGTGCGGTTCGTGCGGTGCTCGCGCGTGAATGCAGAGCAGCGCCGTTCCCGCGTGCGCGTGCGTGCGTGTGCGAGACGACGACCGCGGAGGCGTGCGCGACAGTGACGTGGATGCACATCAGCGCGATGACTGATGTTCTTGTGGAGACAAACGCGGACGATAAAAAGGACAATCGCGTCGCCAACGCACGGTGGAGCTAGATATTATCCAATGCGATTACAAAACAAGCCGACGAGTGCGAGCTCACGCTCGCGCGATGACGAACGCGCGCGTCGAAAACAAGACATTCGTCTTAAAACATCCATCCATCCAGCCGCCGATGTCCCGACTCTGACAAAGACGTGCGACTACCGATGAAATACTACCACGCCGCGCGAGCTCACGCAACATCCACTCGACTCGCGACGCGTTCGGCGTACAATTCTAACCCACGCATCCATTCCTCGACGCCCAACCCTTTCGGCGTGCGCACGACGACGGGCCCGAGCCCGCTCTCGTCGTCCACGCATTCGCGAGACACCGCCCCGCAATGGTCGCCCCAATTACAATCATCAAAGAACAGCATCGAGCTGTATCGCACGCCAGTCTCGCGGCGTAATATTGGGAAATGCGTCGCCGCCTTATTCGCACTCAGCGGAGGCGTGCGACCGATTTGCATGTTGCCTTCGAAGCCGTCGGGCCAACCGGATGCGAAGACGTCTCTCGCGCGCACGCCCGGGACAATTTCCAACGTCGCGAGCGCTGACTTTCCGATCTTTACCGCGAGAGGGGTGTCTGCTGAACTCGCTGCCGCGATGCGCATGCCCGGATAGCGCCCGAGATGGAAGTTTTGCAGCGCGAGCAACGCGCCTTTGTGGATGCGAATCATCGTCGAGCCGCTGGCTGCGGCGACGACGCCTTCACCGATACCTTCGCCGAGCGACCCGCGTTGGCTTCGAGCGGCATCGACGGTATGCGATAGCGTATACATTTCTTCGTCCCAGAAGCACGCGTCGAGGTCGAAGACGACGAGTTCGGGGTAGGGGTTCGGCGTCGACGCGTCGTCGACGCGAGTGGCGGGACGTCGCGCGGTCGCGAGCCGTGACATGGACGACGAGGACGAGGACGCGAAGGGCGCGCGCGCGACGATTCCGGATGCGCGCATGTGCCGCACGCGCGTTAAATATGTGCCGCGCGTCCGGGCGGCGAGCAATGCGTCGAAGAGTGTGGATTTTTGTGAACAATACGTGCGTGATGTACAACGACGCGTTCGCGTGCTCGAGCTAAAAGGCACCGCCGCCGCGCGTGATGGCGTATACTAGTACGGGAAAGCGACATAACCCCGTGATGATTTGAGCGCACTAAAGCTCATCGTAGAATGCGCGTTCTTCCGCCGTCATGGGTCCTCGCGTGACGCGACCGCGCGCCGAGGGACGACGACCGGCGTTACCAGAGTCTCGACCGGTGCCTCGCCCGCTCGCGTGCGGTGATGCCGACGTTGACGCGCGCGAGCCGCCACCTTGCCAGAATTCATCATTCGCGGACATTTCGCGTCCGATTTCTTTGGCGCTCACCGGACGATCGCGAACGATGGAGGCGCCGAGCTCGAGCGAGCTCGCGGGACCGGATTTGACCAAGCGCGCGTGCGCGCACGACGTCAATGTGACAGCGATCAAGATGAATATCATCGAATACCACATCCAAGGCGCTTGGCGATGGACGTTCACCGCGGCTTTTATGGTGACATCCGTGACTGACTTTCGAGCAGGCTTGGGCGTCGTATCGTCGGGCATCATTTCGTTTGAGGCTTCGGCGCTCGCCACCGCGGACGCTGTTTCTTCGCTCGCTCGCGCTGTTTCTTCGCTCGCTCGCGCGGTACCGCTTGCAACAGCTTGATCGTCGTCGGTGGCACCCACGCACGCGGTTGGCTCGCATTTTGTCGGCTCGCATTTCGTGGTCGTGGCGTCAGACGAGGGCGCCATGTTGTCGCCGCCGTTCGATGAGTACCACATCGAGCCAGAAGCCCCGGGGCCTTCACACGCGAACCAATCTCGAACGCACGTCACCTCGCGCGCGATTTCTCGCGTACCGCACGACGCTGGAAACTCGCCGAGCACGTTTGCGTGCGCTGCGTCAATGTCGAGCGTATCCTTTGCCGCTCGTCCACCCGATGCGCACACCTTGTGCTCGTCACAAAATAGTGCCGCAGCCTTCAACATTGCATCGAGCGCGTCGCGACTCGCCTGCAGCGTCAAATCGGCGTACTCGTCTAACAATTGCCTTTGTGCGTCTTCGTAGAGCTTGGCGTCGATTCTATTTTCGCTAGTGAGCTTGAGAATCAAATCTTCTGGCTCCTTGCTGACGTCGTACCCATCCTGATCGGCGCTCGCGCGGCTAGCGGGCCCAACGTACACTAATAAATCACTAAGTTTGAGTCCAAACGCGCGCGATAACGCCACCAAATTTGCGGCGTCGTCGACGTCCGTTTTGTTCGCTCCTCTGAGCGGCAACAAGAGCGCGTACTTGGCGCGCGTGTGCCTCGACGCGCTGATCGATGTCTCTGTCGCGAAACTCGCCGTCGTCCCTCGCAAATGCTTCGTCTGTGGATTGTCAATGAATCCGCCGCATTTGGACATGATGTGCCTTTTGGCGTTGGCATCAACGTACCTACGCATATCCTCAAAGCGCGTCTTGCATCGAGCGCTCGCGCACTTGTCCCGCAACGGCTTCAACGCCTTGGTAAATGCCGCACACTTTAATAACGCCGGTACCGGCGCAAACTCGTCGTCGCCGTTTAAAATATAATGCTTGGCCGCGCGATACAGTCGCTCAAAGGCAAACTCTACGGGATGCGCGACTTCGCCGACCCATCGCGCGTCGCTCTTCGCCACGTCTGACATCCACGTCGCCCGCGGCGCGCTCGACACAATCGCCGCAATATTTCCCACACCACCCACCACACGAATCTGATCCATGACTGACGTTTCACTCACCACGCACGCGCCGTCGCACGCGCACGCCTTGCCGCTCGCGCACGCGCACGCGCCCGGTCGAACCATCGCCGAGCCCAGGCGCTGGGCCAGGCGTCCGAGCGCCAACGCCGCGGCCGACTCCCCGAAAGCCTTCCCAACATCCGCCAGCACGAGACCGATGGTGTCATACGTGCCCTCAATCATCGGGTCCACCATTTTGGGCGATATTGCGCGCTCAATGACGGCGGATGTGTCGAATAAATACGCCTCGATGTCGCCCGAGTCGTCTTCGATGTCGTCCGCGTTCGACGCTTCGTCTTCGACGCCTGTCTCCGACCCATCAGTGGTGTCATCATCATCCGCCGCCGCCGCCGCCGCCGCCGTCGAATTATCACTGTCGACATTGGATGTACTAGAGTTTGTCTCAGGTTCGCGCATGCCATCCCGAACCGCGCGCATTTCAGCCTCGAGCGCGCGAATCGCGTCGGCGCTCGAGTCCCCAGCCTCCACGCGTCTCGCCGCGTCGCCCTCCCCGTCGAGCGCGTTCACGACATCCATCACCGACGACAGGACATCGGTGATATTCAATCCCACGTCTCCATTCGTTGCGTTCGCGATCGCGCTCGAGACCGCGTCGAGCGCGTCGAGGGCGTCGTCGATGGCTGATGATGCGTTCGCGGTGTCGTGGTGTACAGCGACGCTGTGTGCTGGAACGCGCGCGGCAATCATCGCGCACGCGAGCGCGACGCACGCAGACACACGCCATGGTGTCGTGTGCGCGCGTGCACGGCGTGTCATCGCGCACGGCGCGCGCACGAGTGGCGCGTGTGGCGATGAAGATCCATCGTCGTTATTTTTTTTGGTGTTGTCGGCGTAGACTTTGTCGACTATATTTTGGATTACAACACAGCGTACGTCGCATTGCAACGCATTAACGCGATAGGGATAGTGGCAAAATATGTATGTCTCATCATCGCGACGGGTTTTAAATTCAGAGGTTCTTTTTGTAGTCACCCATAAAGTGCGCGAAACGCGAGATGAGCGTGGCGAAGAAGCCGTAATCAAAGAGCTTGAGTAACATGCGAAAGCCGATGGCGACGCCTCCAATATCGTGCCATAAGACGCGACCAATGGGGCGAATGATCTCATCGGGTAATTCTTCCGGCTTCACCGCGAGTTTCATGAAAAAGTTGAGCGAGTCGAGCTTGTGCGCCTTGTCGTAGAACGCCGAGGCGACTGGGGATGGATGCACGGCGCACACGTCGATGCCTCGCGACTTCAATTCCACGCCAATATTCGCCGCAAACGACGAAATATACGCCTTCGTTGCGCCATATAACGCGCTAAATGGCGTCGGCTGACACGCCGCCGCGCTCGACGTGAACACCACGCACCCCTTGAGCTTCTTTTCCAACATTCTCGTCACAAAGACGTGCGAAATCTTCATCGCGCTCGTCGCGTTGCATTCGTGATTCGCCATCAATTTATCCAACGGTTGCTTATCAAAAAACCCCGTGAGCATGTACCCAGCGTTATTAAACACGCACTGCACATCGATATCGCTCGTTGCTTTCGAAATCGTCTCCAAATACTCCCCTCGACTCAAATCGCACCCAACCTTGCGAAACTCGACGCGCGCGCCGAATCGCTCCTTAAGCTCCACGAACGTCGTCTCGAGCAACGGCTCATCGATCGCCACGAGCACGACATTCAACCCTTGCTCCGCGAGCTTTATCGCGAGCGATTTCCCAATCCCAGACGACGCCCCGGTGACGAGCGCCCACGACGCGCCGTACTTGTGTTTTAAATTCTGCTTGGGCAGCGCCGACGCGAGCGCCTTGGGCACCCAGTACGTGCCGAGCGCGATCAAGCCGTAGAACGCCAACACGAACGATACGCTGTCGTCGATGAATGCCGGCACGCGCACGTACGTCGGGACGTAGCGAAGCACGCCCATCGTCGTCGGCGGCGACGCGAATTGACGCGCGCACGCCGCGCCACGATGGGCGATCGAATCCTGCATCAGTTCCACCTAAACCCTCATTTCACATACTCCACATACACATACGCCCGTATAGACACACAAAAAACACACACACACACACACACGTCTCGTACCCCCAAACCATACCCACATAGCGCTATACCATACACAGTATACGTAGCCGCACGCCGGTTGTCCGATCATCCCCGGTCGCATCATGGTGTATAC
>Ga0181552_10000391_pt1 | contig 33234 bp, 27 predicted proteins | sample 011ome_18_FD_130583 | JGI IMG/M metagenome (GOLD analysis project Ga0181552, IMG submission 130583) | Coastal salt marsh microbial communities from the Groves Creek Marsh, Skidaway Island, Georgia - 011501BT metaG (megahit assembly) | ecosystem: Environmental > Aquatic > Marine > Intertidal...
AAATTTCTTAGTTAATGACATTGGATTTAAAGCAAGTTCCAAATACGCCAGGAATATATAAATTTTTTTCTAAAAATAAAATTATCTATATTGGCAAAGCAAAAGATTTAAAAAAAAGGGTATCTTCATACTTTGGCAAATCTTTTAAGGATCGAAAAACTCAACAAATTAAAACCCTAACAGACCATATAGAAACTTTTTCAACAATTACTGAGGCTGAAGCATTACTGTTAGAGCAGTCTTTAATTAAAGAGAATTTACCTCGATTTAATATTCTTTTACGGGATGATAAGACATATCCATATGTGCATTTTTCTATGGACCATAAATACCCAAGCATTAGCATGAGAAGATCAAAACATGCTGTTTCGAAAAACTTTTTTGGTCCATTTATAAGCGCTCAAGCTGTAAAAGCAACCATAAAAGATCTGCAGAAAATTTATCAGATTAGAAATTGTAGCGATACAACATTTAATAATAGATCTAGACCGTGTATTGAGCATCAAATGCAACGATGTTCTGCTCCATGCGTTAATTTAATTTCTGAGGTTAGCTATCAAGGAGACATTGTATCTTCTCAACATTATTTATCATCTTCTGGAAAAAAAACTAAATCATTAATGATGGCTCAGATGCATAGACTAGCTGAACAGCAAGAATTTGAAAGAGCTCAAGAAATTAAAAAAAGGATTGAGAGCTTAGATTTACTTCAGCAAGAGCAATCATTCAATAGCTCTTTGATCAGTGTCGATTTCTTTTCGTGTGTTTCCAAGCTTGATAGAACCGGAATATGTATATTATCTGTTAGAGATGGAAAAATTAGAGGAACAAAGACCCACTTCCTCAAGGGAAATAAGTTACATGAAATTGACAGCTTATTCCAAAGTTTGATATTTTCTTATTATCAGAATAGCTTCTCTTTACCAAACAAAATTTTTTTAAATATTAAGCCTGATAACCTAACTCTAATAAAGCAGGCGGTAAAACTGAAATTTGGAAGAGAAATTTCAATTTCTGCAAATATCAACTCTGATATTAGAAAAATTGCCAAATTAGGAAAATTAAATGCCAATCAAGTTATTGAAAATAGAGTTAATCAGGCTGATAAGTATGCGTTTTCAATAAAGGACCTTATTTCAAATTTAGGCTTAACTGCTAAAAATATCACAATTGAAGGTTTTGATGTAAGTCATCATAGTGGTAAGCATGCCGTGGCTTCGGCTGTGAGGTTCTCATCTAGCGGACCAGAAAAAAAGAATTATAGGCTTTTCAATATACCAAAAGAACTTTCTGGAAATGATATAGGCTCAATAAAGCATATCCTTGAGAGGAGAATTAATCAATCAAGCATCAATCCAATGCCTGATATTATCTTGATTGATGGAGGCAAGCTTCAACTAGAAGCTGCATTAAGTACTTTTTACGCTTTGGTTAAAAACCCACCAATAATTCTAAGTATTGTGAAAGGATCTAAAAGGGTTAGATCTTCGGAAACTATACTTTCTAGTGATGGGATCGTTGAGATGTCAAAAGATAGCGCCGCTTTTAAACTTCTTCAGCAGGTAAGAGATGAATCTCATAGGTTTGCTATAAGAAGCAATAGAAAGAAAAAAAATAAATCAGTTAGATACTCTATCCTTGATACAGTGGATGGTCTGGGGCAAATAAAGAAAAAAAATCTCCTCAAAGCATTTAAATCCCTAAAGCAAATTAGAAATGCATCTGTTGAAAAAATCTGTATGGTACCAGGAATAAGTATTAAACTAGCTGAAAGTATTGTTCGAACAATTAAAAATGAAGAAAATAATTAATATGCTAACTTTCTATAGAATAATGGCCGGCCCATTAATCTTCTTCTTATTAGTCAATTCAAAATTCGTAATAGCATTGCTCGTTTATTTTTTAGCATGTATTTCTGACTTTCTTGATGGGTATTTTGCTCGTAAGTTCTCTTTAACCTCTGAGTTAGGAGAGATCTTGGATCCAATTGCAGATAAGATATTTATGGTTTTTGTAGTAGTATCGCTTTCAATGGTTATCAATAGTTATTATATTGCTTTTATGGGATGTATAATTTTATCAAGAGAATTTTGGGTATCCGCTCTTAGAGATCTTAATTCAAGGAATAATCATTCTGGATTAACTAAAGTAACTTTTGCTGGTAAGGTCAAAACTTCTATACAAATGACAGCGTTTGGATCCTATATAGTTGGACATGCATTCAACGCCACTTTATTAATTTTTATAAGCCACTTCATATTGCTTCTTGCTGTCATACTTACTATTCAAACTGGACTGTCTTATACTCAATCCACTTTTGCAAAAAAATAAATTTGACTTTCATTAACCATAGGAAGCAAATAATTTTTCTTTCTGTATAATTCAAATTTATTTAATTATATTGTCTATGTCATTCTCAATGAAAGTGTTCGGAGCTGGCTCCATTGGAAACCATCTATCTAATGCTGCAAGGACTCTAGGTTGGTCAGTTGATATATGTGATATTGATGAAGGTGCATTAGCAAGAACTAGAGAAGAGATATATCCTGCCCGTTATGGTTCATGGGATGAAGAAATAAATTTATTTCTTGTCAGTGAAGCTCCAAAAAAAGATTATGATCTTATTTTTATTGGTACGCCACCCGATACTCACATCAAAATTGCACTTGAAGCTATTAAAGAGAATCCAAAAGCAATACTAATTGAGAAGCCCTTATGTGGCCCTGATTTAGAGAACCTCAATATTTTAATTACTGAGGCAGCAAAAAGAGGTATAAGTTTATTTACAGGATATGACCATGTTGTTGGTAAGGCTACTGCTTTTGTAGAAGATACTGTTGAAAAAATTTCTGCAGGCAATGTAATGACGCTTGATGTTGAGTTTAGAGAGTTTTGGGGCGGCATTTTTAATGCTCACCCTTGGCTAGCAGGACCTTGGGAGTCGTATTTGGGTTTTTGGAAGAAAGGTGGAGGCTCTCTAGGTGAGCATTCGCATGCAGTTAATCTTTGGCAACATTTTTCTAATATTCTTGGAGCTGGAAGAATTATTGAAGTCCAGGCTGTAATGGATTTTGTTAAGACTGAAAAAGTTGATTATGACCAAGTCGCGTTGCTAAATTTTAAAACTGAATCGGGGATGATAGGAAGATGTGTGCAAGATGTAGTAACTGAGCCACCAAGAAAATGGGCACGTATTCAATATGCCAATGGTTATATCGAATGGGAATGTAATAAAGAGCCAGGGGTAGACTTAGTTACAGTAAAAGATTCCTCACTCCCAGAAGAATCTGTTCAGTTTTCTAAAACTCGTCCTGATGATTTTATTCAGGAATTAGAACACATTCACTCTGTAGTTTTGAGCAACGGAAAAATTGACTCTCCTATTTCAATACATAAAGGTGCTGAGACTATGTTAGTTATAGCAGCAGCACATCTAGCTCATAAAAATAAATGTGCTGTAACCATTGATTACTCCAAGGGATGTATTCCACAGGCATTAAAAGTAATATAAAATACCGCTAAATAATTACGAGAAATAAATGATGGATTTTGATAACAATTTTGATTTTAATGACCTTTTTGTCTTGGACTTAGCTAATAATCATCAAGGCATCACTCAACATGGTCTTAATATTATTAATGCTTGTGGAGATGCAGCAGACAAGAATAAAGTTCGAGCAGGTATTAAATTTCAGTTTAGAGATCTTCCTGGGTTTGTTCATACTGATGAGCAAAAAAATCCTACCAATAAACATGTACCAAGGTTTTTATCAACAATCCTGCCTTGGGATGAATACCGTGTTTTGCTAAAAAGAATCCAAGAAAGGGGAATGCTTTCTATATGTACACCATTTGATGAAAACTCGGTGAAATATATTGTTGATATGGGATTTGATATTATTAAAGTTGCCAGTTGCTCTGCAAAAGATTGGCCCTTACTTAATGCAATAGCTGACTCCGGTCTCCCTGTTATTGCATCAACCGGTGGATTGCTTCAAGAGGAGGTTGATGGCTTGGTTAGTTTTTTACGTCACAAAGGTTGTGATTTTTCTATCATGCACTGCGTAGCCATTTATCCAACTCCCGATGAAAACTGTAACCTAGCAAACATAAAAGAATTTTGTTCTAGATATCCAGATATTACAATTGGCTGGTCTACACATGAAGATCCCGACGACTCAATTTTTGTTGGACTTGCAATGGCCTCAGGCGCAAGAATGTTTGAAAGGCATGTAGGCATGGAGGCTAAAGACATCGAATTAAATAAATACTCATCTAGCCCTGAGCAAGTCGATAAATGGATGCATGCAGCAGTAAGGGCTAAAACTATTCTTGGGTCAGAGAAGAGATTGCCACCCGTTGACATTGAAGCAGAATCAATTGATGGTTTAAAAAGAGGAGTTTTTGCAAAAAACATTATTGAACCAGATTGTGAGATAAAACGTGAAGATGTCTACTTTGCATTTCCTTATAGGGAAGGGCAACTATCCTCGGGAGAATGGAAAGATGGAATAATTGCTAATAAAAAAGTTTCAGTTGATCAGCCTCTGATACCAGAAAATTTAACTATTAAAAGTGATTCAAACGAAAAAATAATCAAGCATGCCATCCATGAAGCTAAAGCAATGTTAGCGCATGCAAAAGTTCCTTTATCGCATGAATTTACAACCGAATATTCTCATCATTACGGAATCACTAAATTTAGAGAGGTTGGCTGTGTGCTCATAAACGTTTTGAACAGAGAGTACGCAAAAAAAATACTTGTTCAGCTTCCAGGACAAAAACATCCTATGCATTATCATAAACTTAAGGAGGAAACATTTATTGTGTTATCCGGAGAGCTAATTAGTAACCTTGATGGTGCCGAGAAACTTTTGAAGCCAGGCGATAGCCTCACAGTACCCCCAGGAGTGTGGCATAAATTTAGAACCGAAACTGGTTGCGTTTTTGAAGAAATATCTACAACTGCATTTTCAAATGACTCAGTATACAGAGATCCCAGTATCAATGAGTTAACTTCGGGTCAAAGAAAAACAGTTGTTGACCATTGGGGCAGATTCCAAATTAAAGAGCAGTTAATTTAGTCCTTGCAAGATCGCTCAGTCATAGTTTTTGATTTTGATGGCACTCTAGTCAATTCTAATCATATCAAAACTCAAGGCTTTTATGATGTAATTGAATCATCAGCTTTTCAAAGAAACCTTATGTCTTCAATTTTGGAATCAAATCCCGGAGATCGTTCGCAAATATTTATTGAATTTTTATCAAGATTACCTGAAGTGAAACCTATTGACTTGGATAACGCAGTTAGTTTATTGGTGAAGAAATACTCTGACTACGTTGATGAGCTGGTTATCAATGCTCCTGAAATTCAAGGAGCGGAATCTCTGCTATCGGTTTTGAAGCAAAAAAAGAAAAATATAGTCTTGAGTTCTGCAACTCCTGAGTCCAACCTTAAAAAAATTATTAGTCGCAAAGGATGGGATAAATACTTTGATGATATCTTTGGGATGCCTAGATACAAAAAAGATACCTTATTGTATGTATTAAAAAAATATGAAATTTCTAAAAAAGATGTTTTTGTTGTTGGCGATGGTGTAGATGATAGGCTAAGCGCAGAAAATATTGGCTGCACCTTTCTTCCTGTAGGCGCAATAAAATTGATGCCTTATGAGACAAAGCTATATTCTTTAGAAGAAGTAAAAGAGATTGTACTAAAGGTTAAATAATAAATCTTAAGAGGTCCTTAGTTATCGGGTCTCTTATTTCAAAATTATAAATTTTATTATAATGAGAAGGTTTTAAATTTATTACTGGCCTGTAATAAGCAGAAAATCCAGAAACATAATGGATCATTAGTACAAGTCTTTGTTTGGACTTATTATTTTTTGGAACGGATCCGCAATGAAATGATGAATCCGTATCTGTTATCATTACGTCTCCAGCTTTTCCAACCAGCTTTATTGGTTTTATTTTTGAAAAGTCCTCATGATTTTCTTCAACAAGTCCTCCTTGTATATAATTCAATTTTTTAGCTATTTCATTGCTTTGATCTTTGTCTATAGTTAATGTAGGACCGCAGTCTTCGTCAATTTCGTTGATTGGTATCCATATTTTTATATTTTTTATGTCTTCAGCATCTCTATGCCATAATTGGCTTCCTGACAAAGAATTAGTAACTTTATTTGGTGAATACATAAGAGTAATATTATGAAGAACCGGGAAGCAACCAAGATAGCTAATAATTGACTTTAATAACACCTTTGATGATGCAAACATAATTTCAGGTGAATTGGGTGGATAATCAAAGATATTTGTTAGCTCTTGAAGATATTCCTTTCTATTTTTTTGTGTGTATTTCTTTTGATCAAAACGCTCTCTTGATGATAAAACAATACTGTCTGTATCTATTTTCTTGCAATTTAAACCTAAATCTTCTCTAAAAATTGGATCTACATCTTTTAAATAATTTTTATATCTCAAAAGTAGTTTTTTTTCTTTAAAAGTTCTAAGAGGGAAGATGAATTTTACTATCTTCAAAAGATTCTTTTTAGTATTTAATTTTCTATTATCGACAAGAATACTGATTACAGTCTTAAGCTTGTTCTTCAGCTGGTACATTTGATGATTTTATATCATTTGATATGCTTTTTGTATTAACATGGTCCCATTATTTTCTTTAGACTAAATTATGAAAAGATTTAAGAAATTTATTAGTACTTTATTTGCTTATTCAGGCTATCAAATAAGCAGAATTGGTAATGCTGAAGAGGTGCACTGGTCTGGCCTATCCTCAGCAGAGATTAGACGATTATTTCACTTTGACTGTTTTAATAAGACCTTAAATCTAGATGGAGTCTATGTTGAATGTGGGGTTGGAAATGGCGGAACTCTTGTTTTGATGTCTAATTTATTAGAAGAATATAAAAGCTCAAAGAAAATTTGGGCATTTGATTCATTTGAAGGTTTTCCAGTTCCAAGCCATGAAGATGGTAATTTTTTTACAAGTAACTTTGCAAGATATAATGATGAATATACACAATATAGTTTAGATTTTGTTAAAAAAAATATCTTATCATTGTCATGCAATAAAAATGCATTGGATAGAATGGAATTTATCAAAGGATTTATTCCAGATAGTCTAAAAGCCTATGATGAATCTAAAATTTCTCTCATGAATCTGGACTTAGATCTTTATAAATCCTCAAGCGATGCGTTAGATTTCTTTTGGCCGCATTTACAAGATGAAGGAATTATAATGCTTGATGAGTATGAATTTGGTAAGGATCTTGATAAATGGCCGGGCGCAAAAAAAGCAATTGACGAATTTTGTAAGAAAAAGAATATTCAAGTGAACAAACACTATACAGGAAGGTACTTTTTAAAAAAATTATCCAATATCATATAAAAAAATATAGATATGTATAAAGATAAGCGAATACTATGTGTGATTCCGGCAAGAGGAGGATCAAAAGGGATAAAGTTTAAGAATTTAAAGCCAATCCTCGGGGTTCCATTAGTTGTAATTGCTGGAAAACTTGGTGCAGAAATTAGCGAAATTGATCGATGTATTGTATCCACGGATTCAAAGAAAATTGCCAAGGTAGCACAAGATTCAAATATTGACACCCCTTTTCTTAGACCGAAAAATATTTCTTCAGATCTTGTCAGTGATTGGGATGTATTAATACACGCTCTAAATGAATGTGAGAAAATAGATCAATGTAAATATGATGTTATCTTGATGCTTCAGCCAACTTCTCCTCTAAGAAAAAAATCTGATGTCCTTAAAACAATTAAAAAATTAATTGATGAGGAGCATGATTCTGTTTGGACAATCTCTAAAACAGACTCAAAAAGTCATCCTCTTAAACAATTAACAAATCATAATGGGAAGTTAAATTATTGGGACAAACGCGGTAAAGAGATAATTGCGCGTCAACAACTTGATACAGTTTTTCATAGAAATGGAGTTGCTTACGCAATTTCTAGATCATGCCTTGTCAATCAAAAAACTATCATGGGCAAGAATACTGGCTTCCATGAGGTTCAAGGCTTTAATATTTCAATTGATACTATGGATGATATTGCCTTAATTGAGTGGCATTTGTCTAAAAAATGAAATATTTTATCATTGGAAATTCACATCTGATTAGCCAGGCTCAGGCAACATTTGGAAATGCAGCAATAGCCATTTGCCCAGATGAAAAAAATTCAAATGGCATGTCAAAAACTTTAATTTCCTATGATCATGCGGTCCGCAATGAAATAAAACTAGACTTAAATAATCAGGCCCCATTAGATTCTAAACTGATAAAAGATATGAGGGAGTCAGAGGCAATATTCCTAAAGATGACTGATAGATTAATGCCCAATTCTAGCTATCAGGCAAGAAAAGACCTTTATTTACAGTATTTAAAAACTTGGAATAATCTTATTGATGCAGAGTTTGATTTTGCAATCTTTCATAATGTTCCTCATGAATGTTTTGATTATGTAATTTATAAAATTTGTAAGTTAAAGAGAATCAAAACTTATTGTTTCTACACACTTCCTATCAGGCCTAACAAGAAAGAGGTCTACATGCATATGATGACTGATATTGAGAATCCTGATTTAGAAATTTTAAAGACACATTATGAATCTCAAGTTTCAGATGATCTAAGCCCATTAATAAATTCAAAATCTGCAAATCCTCATAAAATGATTGAGTACTATGATGAATGCACTAAGCCCATCATCAATTTTGTTCAATTCACACGCTCTGAAGGTCAAGACCTTAGCATTTTAAAATCTATATTTAATTTGCCAAAAAAATTTTTTAGATACATAGATCAACATGGCTTCAAAAAAATATTTTTGCGGATTGCGACGTATTTAAAAAATAATTTTTTCTATGATAATTACTTTATTTCTCATCGTGACTTTTACAAGGTTTATAGGAAAAATACTATTATCCCAAATTACAATGATAAATACATTTACTTTCCTCTTCACTATCAACCAGAAGCTAGCACATCTCCACTTGCTGGAGCATTTGTAGATCAATGGCTTATAATTGACATGCTTTCCAGTGTCTTAGATCCTGACACAAAAATTTATCTAAAAGAGCATCCTAGACAAAGCAATAATTATAAAAGTCGATACTTCCTTAAAAATATACTGTCGAAAGAGAATGTTTTTTTGATAGATTATGAAGAAAGTTCATTAAATTTATTAAGAAATAGTTTTGCTGTGGCAACCTCTACTGGCAGTGTGGGAGTGGAAGCTATCTTAAATTTAAAGCCTGTATTAATGTTTGGGAATAGACTATATCAACATGGACCTGGAGTATATTTAATAGAAACTAATTCAGATCTTAAATCAGCTATCAATAAAATTGATACTGATATCTTGAGTTTCAAAGATGTTGAGTTATTTTTTAATGCTTTAGATTTTCATGTTTTCCCTGGTTTTTTAAGCCCAAAAGACAAGAATCATTCATCACTTAGTCAGGATCAAGTTGCCAAAAACTGCATTGAAAAAGTTTTTGAAAACCTTAATAGTTTTAAAAATGCTTAAGAAAAAAGTACCATTTGTAATTGTTAGCGGCGGATTTGACCCCCTCCATGAAGGCCATCTTGAAATGATTAAAGAAGCCGCTAAGTTAGGTAAAGTTCTGGTAATTGTCAATACAGATAAGTTTTTATTAGCAAAAAAAGGATTTCATTTACAAAACGAGTCTTTGCGCTCCCAAATTATGCAATCTCTCAGCAATGTTCATGAGAGCATCGTATCTATTGATAAAGATATGACTGTGAACTCTACATTAACTAAAATTAGAAAAAAATACCCCGATCAAAAACTAATATTTGCTAATGGTGGTGATAGAACTAATACAGATAGCGTTCCCGAGTCACTTATGTGTAAAAATTTGAATATTGATATGAAGTTTAATATTGGTGGTGAAAAAATTAATTCAAGCTCAAAAATTTTTGAAAATGCTGAGACTCAGTTTTTTTCATCTTTAGATCCTTTAAAAAATATTGATATCAAAAAACCCTGGGGTAGCTATAAAAATCTTTTTAAAAATAAAGATTTTTTGATAAAGGTGATAATAATAAAACCTGGAGCAGAGCTCTCTAGGCAATATCATGAACATAGAAAAGAAGTTTGGATTATGCTGAGAGGAAAATTATTTCTACAAATTAATAATGAGTCAATAACATTATTGCCGGGCGATTATATTGGCATTGATAAAAAAAGCATTCATTATGCCAAGAACTATGCTGATTTAGATGCTGTATTTGCCGAAGTTCAATTCGGCGATAAAATCTCAGAGGGTGATATCTTTAGGGTTATAGATAGGTATAATCGATAACAGCATCTTGCTTTAGGAAAAACTTTGGTAATGGACATATGTTTGATGTAATCAAAAGAATATTTTCATCTCTTTCGTCTAGAAGAAAATTTCACTGCATTTTATTATTATTTTTTATGCTGTTGTCTGCATTTGCAGAGTTAATGAGTATTGGTGCAGTTGTTCCATTTATTGGAGTTATTACTAACCCTGATGAGATCCAAAAAATTGCTTTTATTTCTTCAATTTTGAATTTTTTTTCTATTCAAACTGATAGAGAATTGTTATTTTTTTTTACGCTTACATTCATCATATTTACTGTAATTTCTGGGGTTATAAGGGTTTCTTATATTTGGATTCAGTCCCGATTAACTCATTTAATTGGGTCAGATTTAAGCGTAATTTGTTTTAGAAATTCTTTGTATCAGCCATACACTACACATCTCACCAGAAATTCAAGTGAACTAGTCTCAACAATTTTTGTAAAAATTCAAAAACTATCTCATAGAGTTATTTTGAATGTATTTTTAATATGTAGTTCCTTCATACTAGTTTTTTTGGTCTTTTCAACACTTTTGTTTATCGATCCATCTCTTACATTGATTGTTTTTAGTGTCCTAGGATCAATTTATTTCATTATTAGTTATATATTTAAGAATGCTCTTCATGCTGGATCTGAAATAATGTCTTACGAGCAAGATAGATCGGTCAAAATTTTACAAGAAAGTTTTGGGGGCATAAGAGAATTATTAATTGACGGAACTCATGAAACTTATATAAAACTTTTTAGGAAGGCAGAGATTAATTTAAGGTTTGTTGCAGCAAATTTAGAGTTTATTGCCATGTCTCCGAGATATCTTATTGAGATGATTGGTATCGTAACATTTGCTATTTTGTGTGCCTACAATATTTCAATAGATGGTACTAGCACAACTATATTAGCAACTTTTGCAGCAATTGCTTTGGCTGCTACAAGATTATTACCACACGTTCAGGGGGCTTATTCTGGCTATTCTAGCATTCTCGCTCATCTTAATATTTCGAAAGATGTACTAGATTTAGTAGAGCAGAACATTGATATTCCATCACCTGAAATGAATGATCAGCATAAAGTGGTTTTTGAAGACTCTTTAAAGCTAACTAATATTTTTTTTACATACCCGGGTACTAACAAGCCAATAATTAAAAATTTAAGTCTTGAAATTCCCTCAGGGAGTAGAGTGGGAATCATTGGTTTAACTGGTTCTGGAAAATCTACTTTAATGGATATTTTAATGGGTTTATTGGCTCCAACCTCAGGCAGCATGGAAGTTGATGGGCTAAATATAGATAAATTAAATCAGGCTGGATGGAGAAAAAATGTAGTACATGTTCCTCAAACTATATTTTTATCTGATGCAACTATTGCTGAGAATATTGCATTTGGAGAATCTAAAGAAGAAATTGATATAGAGATAGTTAAAGAGTCCTCCAAGAAAGCTCATGCTCATAATTTTATTAATTCTATGGAGCATGGTTATGATACTCTTGTGGGAGAAAGGGGTTCAAAATTGTCTGGCGGGCAAAGACAAAGAATAGGTATTGCAAGAGCAATACTAAAAAAATCAAATGTTTTATTTCTCGATGAGGCAACCAATGCGCTAGATGATGAGACTGAATCAAAGGTCATGAAATCTTTATATGAGCTAGATCCAAGCATGACATTAATCATGGTGGCTCACAGAAAAACAACCTTGAGGCATTGCTCAATGATCATTGAAATTAAAGATGGAAAGATCTATAAAATGGGGTCATATAAAGATGTTATTGGCACTTAATTCAATACTTTATTCCATATTAAATTAAAGCATAAATATATATAATTGTTGCTTTAACTAGGATAATAATGAATATATCTATCTTTGGTTGTGGTTATGTAGGCTTGGTAACAGCCGCATGTTTTTCTGATCTTGGAAACAAAGTAACTTGCTATGACAATGATAAGTCCAAAATTATATCTTTAAATAGAGCTAAAGTTCCCTTTTATGAGCCAGGTTTAGATGAGTTGATTTCAAAAAATGCTCAAAAAAATAAAATAAAATTTACCTCAGACATAAAAAAATGCTTGGTCGATTCACATATCTTTTTTATTTGTGTAGGAACACCTCAAAAAAGAACAGGCGAGCCAAATCTTACCTTCATAAAAAAATGCATGCAATCAATTTTTTCATCGGTATCAAAAGATACTCATATTAAAAAACATATTTTTATAAAGTCTACCGTTCCTCCGGGTACAATTCAGTATTTTCAAAACTTAATTGATGAAAAAAAACTTTCAAATAAATTCAGCATTTCATCAAATCCAGAATTCTTAAAAGAAGGAACAGCGATCAATGACTTTATGAAACCAGACAGAGTCGTTGTTGGCTCTTTGGATCATGAGGCTATAGAAATTTCTAAAAAATTATATCGCCCAATACTGTGGAAATCTGATAGGTTGCTTATTGTAAAACCAGAGTCGTCTGAAACAATTAAATATGCTTCTAATGCTTTTTTAGCAATGAAGATAAGCTTTATCAATGAAATTGCAAAATTATCTGATGTTGTTGGAGCTGATATTAATGAAATTAGAAGGGGAACTGGCCTGGACTCAAGAATTAATCCTAATTTTCTCTATTCTGGAATTGGGTTTGGTGGTTCGTGCTTCCCAAAAGACGTTAGAGCTCTATCGCATTCATTCAAAAAAAATAATCTTACAGGATATTTAGTTGATGCAACAATTAAGGTAAATGAACTTCAAATAAGACATTTCTTAAAAAAAATTCATAATGTTTATAACAAAAAGGAGCTTAAAACTAAAACTTTTGCAATTTGGGGACAAGCTTTTAAGCCTAATACTGATGATATTAGAGAATCTGTAGGCATAAAACTCGTTGAATATTTATCTCCAATCGTAAAAGAATTAAAAATTTTTGAACCAGTTGCACTGAAAAATACCAAATCAAAGCATAAAAATATATCTAATATTAAATATGTAAAATCTGCTGGCTCAGCACTCAAACAATCTCATGCTTTAATTATTTGCACAGAGTACAAAGAGTTTTGGAACTATGAAACTAACCAATTACTGAAACTAAAAGACAAAAATATTTTTGATGGACGAAATATTTTAGACAAGGAATCTTTGGAAGATTTAAATATCAATTATTTTGGTATTGGTAGGTAATATTTAAAGTGAGCAAGATTAAGTTTGCTATTATTGGTTGTGGGGCAATCTCAAGAAAACATATTGCATGCATTTCTCATTTAGAAGAATGTCATTTAGTTGGCGCATGTGATCTCGATGAATCATTGGTTAATCAGTTTTCTTTAGAGAATGGAGTACCAGGATTTACTGATTTAGATTTAATGAATGAGTCTGTTGACCCAGATGTTTTTGTTGTCTTAACACCAAGTGGCTCTCATAGCAAAATTGTTCAGCAGCTATCTTTATACCAAAAACATATTATCGTAGAAAAGCCGATAGCATTAGTATTAAATGATGCGCAAAAAATGATAGATGATTGTTCAAAAAATGGAAGTTCTTTGTCAGTTGTTAAACAAAATCGATTTAATTTGCCCATTGCATTAACGAGGGAACTGTTCAATCAGCACCATTTAGGAGATCTTTTTCTAGGAACTGTTAGGGTAAGATGGTCTCGATCTCAAGATTACTATAATAAAGATGAATGGCGAGGAACATGGAAGGATGATGGTGGCGTGATCTGCAATCAAGCTATTCATCATATTGACATGCTGCAGTGGTTTTTTGGTGAAGTTCATAGTGTTTTTTCCTCAAACTCAAATGCTATTTTGGATATTGAAGCAGAGGATACTTCTGTTTCTGTCTTGAAATTTAAAAGTGGTGCTTTGGGTGTTATAGAAGCATCCACGGCTATCAGGCCAAATGATTTAGAAGGCTCAATTTCTATTTTAGGAACCAAAGGATCCATTGAAATTGGTGGTTTTGCGATGAATGAGATTGTTAAGTTTGAGCTTGATAATGATTCAATTGACCAATCTAAAATTAAAGAAAGGTTTATCAATCCATCAAGCTTTGCATTTGCGCATCTAGAATATTATAAGGATTACATCCATAATCTCTTGAAAGGAAACTACCCAAGCATTGGTGGGGCTGAGGCGATGAAATCTTTAAGAATTGTTCATGCAATATATAAATCACATAATGAAAATAGGGAAATTATTTTAGATAATGAGGATCTTCAAACTCAATTAGGACAATAGATTATGGTAAAGCTAAACAAGTCATCTATTAGGGATGTCATTTTTGGAGAGGATGTAACCGTCATCAAACCAGTTAATTTATATGAATGTGAAATCCAAGATCATTCCTTTATTGGACCTTTCGTTGAAATTCAAAAAGGCGTAAAAATTGGAAAATATTCAAAAGTTCAATCCCATTCTTTTCTTTGTGAAAAAGTAACCCTTGGAGATAATGTCTTTATAGGGCATGGCGTTATGTTTATTAATGATAGGTTTTCAACTGGAAAGCCAGCAGGTGGTAACGAAACTCTATGGGAGCCTACAACCATAGATAACAATGTCTCAATAGGGTCTAACGCAACAATATTGCCTGTTAGTATTTGTAGCCATGTTGTAGTTGGAGCTGGTTCTGTGGTTACAAAATCGATTCATGAACCTGGAATATATGCCGGGAATCCAGCAAAGCTGATAAGGAAAAATTAAATATGAAGAACATACCATTTGTAGATTTAAAATCCCAATATTTGTCTATAAAACCCGAAATCGATAGCGCAATTAAAAAAATAATTGAAAATACAAGTTTTATTGGTGGGGAGGAACTAATTAAATTTTCGGATGCGTTATCCATGCTATTGAATATTAAGCATTCAATAACAGTGGCAAATGGGACTGATGCAATTTATATCGCATTAAAGATGCTTGGAATTGGTCAAGGTGATGAGGTTATTACAACTGCTCACAGTTGGATTTCTACATCTGAAACAATTTCTCAAACTGGTGCAAAACCAATATTTGTAGACACAAATAAATTTTTTTGTATAAATGTAGATTTAATTGAGTCGAAAATTACCAAACGTACAAAAGCAATTGTTCCAGTTCACCTGTATGGAAATTCTTGTGACATGTCCAAAATTAATCAAATCGCTAAAAAGCATAACTTATTTGTGGTTGAGGATTGCGCACAGGCAATTTTAACCAAATTTAAAAATAAGAATGTTGGGACCATTGGAGACGCAGGAACCATAAGTTTTTTTCCTGGTAAAAATTTAGGTGCTTTTGGAGATGCTGGAGCCATAATTACCAATAAATCATTTTTAGCAAAAAACATGAAGATGTATGCAAATCATGGCGGTTTGGTTAAACATCAACATGAGATTGAGGGTATAAATTCCAGGATGGATGCCCTCCAGGCAGCCATTCTAAATGTCAAAATAAAATATGTTGAAGATTGGATACAAAAGCGACGTCAAGCAGCTGAGATGTACAACCATTATTTAAAAGAAATTCAAGAGATAGCGCTTCCCCAAGTGCAGCCAAATGCAAAACATTCATATCATCTATACGTAATAAAAACAAAAAAAAGAAAGGCTTTAAGCAATTTTATGAAATCAAAAAAAATAAGTACAGGTATACATTATCCAAAACCGTTACCTGCATTAAATTGTTATAAGAGCCATAAAATTGATTTATCTGAATTCCCTAATTCAATAAAGGATGCAAGACAAATTTTATCATTACCAATATTTCCTGAAATTACTGAAAAGCAAGTTAAGTATGTCTCAGATAAAATAAAAAATTTTTATACCGCATAGAGTTCTTGAAAATTTTATATATTTCATTTTTTTATCCGCCATTTAATACAATCGGTGGCATGCGTTCGTTCGGTCAGGTTAAGGCGCTTACCGATATGGGCTGTGATGTTAAAGTTATTAGTTGCGCAGATCAAGGATTTGAAATAAATCATGATTTTGATAAAAAATCACTTTCAAACGTTATTTATAAAAATAAACCTTATTCCTCAAGGCTAATTAAAATTATTGATAGTGCTAGTAAACTTTCTTCGAGAAAAAAATTTAAAACACTGGCTCTAAGATTGTTCCCAAAATTTTTGTTAAGAATGATTTCCTTATTTCAAACTCTCATATTTTTTGGCCAAGATAATCCTGGTTGGATCAAAGCAGTGCTGCAAGATTACAAAAAAGATCTTGGAGATTGGTCTCCTGATATTGTATTTTCAACATTTTCTCCAATAGACTCACACATCATTGCCTCAAAAATTTCTAGTAATTTAAATATTAGATGGGCAGCAGAATTTAGAGATTGTTGGTCTTTTAATACTATGCTTTTTTCAAAAAAAGAAAGTGAGCTTTCTGCAAAAATTCTAAGAGCAATGGAAAGAAAAATTCTTTCTAACTGCTCCATTATTTTTGCCGCCACGCCTTTTATCAAAACTTATTATGAAAGGCATCATTTAAAAGAAACAGAATTATTGCTTGGTGGTTGGGAAGAGCAGAATAAAGTGAATAATGAAAAACCTCCTTCACAAAATTATATTTTTGATGATACAAATCGATCTATTATTAATAGGATAAAAATTTTACATCTAGGATCAATGTTGCACGGAACAAGAAGCATTCTTCCTATTGTACAAATGTTAGAAGGAAACCCCGCATTAAAAGAGCGCTTTGAGTTTGAGTTTGTTGGAAGAGACAGCACAATTTTTCAACCTATACTAAATAAGAGCTCAGCCAAGGATTCCATTACTCTTTTTGATCATGTATCTTTTAATGAAGCAGAGAAGCTTGGTTATTCATCTGATATTTTGTTGGTGATGATGAAAAATTCTTCCATGGAAAAATATACTCTTACTGGCAAGATTTTTGAGTATATAAAATTTTCTAAACCTATTATTTCTCTTGATCCTTATAATTCTGAAGTCTCAGCTTTAATTAAAAAATATAAATTGGGTTATCACGTTAAAAATATTGATGAATTTCAGTATTTACTAAAATCAAAATCTCAATTATCTGAGTACAAGAAAGCGGATGAAAAAACTAGACTAGAATTCAAGAGAGCTAATCAGATGCGGAAAGTTTTAAAAAGATTAAAAGATTTTGCCTAGTTTAAAAGATATAATCACGCAAAGGCTGGATGGCAGAGTGGTTATGCAGCGGCCTGCAAAGCCGTTTACGCCGGTTCGATTCCGGCTTCAGCCTCCAATTGGAGTATTTTTATAATTATTTTCTAAATATGGAAAAATATATACCTTACGGACGACAAGACATTTCTTCAGAAGATGTTAATGAAGTTGTTCAAGTTTTAAAATCAGATTTTTTAACCCAAGGTCCAGCTGTACCAAAATTCGAAAAAGATCTTATTGAACTCACTGGTGCTAAATTTGCCCTGGCAACAAATAGCGCTACATCCGCATTGCACATAGCATGCAGCGCAATTGGGATAGGGTCAGAAGATACTGTGTGGACATCACCAATCTCATTCGTAGCATCCTCAAACTGCGCTCTATATTGCGGGGCTAGCATTGATTTTGTTGATATTGATCCCTTAACAAATAATATCTCAATAGATGCTCTTAAGGAAAAATTGAAGTTAGCTGCAGAAAATGACAATCTTCCCAAAGCCATTATACCTGTGCATTTAGCAGGGCTTTCCTCAGATATGAAGCAAATTAAAGAATTATCAAACATATATAATTTTAAAATAATCGAAGATGCTTCTCATGCAGTTGGTGGTAAATATAGTGGAAAAAAAATAGGTTGCTGCCAATATTCTGACTTTTGTGTCTTTAGTTTTCATCCTGTAAAAATTATAGCCACAGGCGAAGGAGGAGCACTTTTAACTAATATTCCTGAACTTGCGTTAAAGGCTGAGCTACATAGATCTCACGGCATTACTAAAGACCAAACTGATTTTATTAAAGAGGCTGATGGACCATGGTATTACGAGCAGCAAGAACTTGGATATAACTATCGCATGACAGACATTCAAGCAGCCCTTGGATCATCACAGCTCAAAAGAATCAATCAATTTATTAAGAAAAGAAAAAAAGTTTTCAATTTTTATTTAAATCATCTAAAAGGTCTGCCTTTGATATTGCCACATCAAATCCAAGAAGATCATTCAAGCCATCATTTATTTATCGTAAAACTTGATGCCCAAAAATCTAAAATATCCCATGGCGAATTATTTCGTAGTCTTCGTGAGAGAGGCGTAGGAGTAAATTTGCATTATATTCCAATATACAGGCACCCATATTATAAAGAGAATTTTTGTTTCAATGAATCAGATTTTCCCGAAGCTGAAAAGTACTACTCAACAGCTATATCTTTGCCTATATTTTATAAGTTGGAGAAGTCTGATCTTGAGTATATCTGCAATATTTTCCAAGAATTGCTCTAGTGAATTCTAAGGTAATAATTTTAGGCACTGCTCAGCTTATGAGCGGATATGGTAAAACGAATTTCTCCTCACTGTCATTAGAAGAAATAGATAAAATTTTTAAATACTCTTTTTCTAAAGGTATTCATGCACTTGATACAGCGCCAGATTATGGCGATAGTGAAAAAATAATTGGTGACTTAAATGCAGAGCATTCAATCACAACAAAAATACCTATTTTACAAAATAATTTAATTTCATATGTTGATTGGATTGATCTATCAATTCAAACATCACTCTTAAATACAAAAAGAAAGAAGATAACGAACTTACTTTTTCATAGTACGGAAGATATGATTAAGCATTTTTCCAATGATGTTGAACAAAAACTAAATCATTTAAGATCCTCTGGTTTAATAGAAAATATTGGATTTTCTGTTTATGACACAGACGAGCTTTCCTGTGCAATGAATCTTTTCCAACCAAATTTGGTTCAATTTCCATTAAATCCATTTGATCAGAGGTTTTTAGAGGAAAATTTATTAATTGACTTAGCTCGTCAGGGCATTTCTTCATACGCGAGATCTATTTTTTTGCAGGGGATATTAATATCGGATACTTCTAAAAATAAAAATTATTTTCGGCAATGGCACAAGGAACTAGAAGAATGGAAAGATTTTTGCTCTGACCTAGGCTTATTACCTTATGAAGCTTGCCTTCAATTCATCAAAGGTATTGATAATTTAACTGGTTTTACATTCGGGGTAGGCTCATTTAAAGAGTTAAAAGAAATCATAAATGCTTATCATCACAAAGGCGTTATTCAATACGAATGTCCTTTATCAAGCAAGCTAGATTTAATTGATCCAAGAAAATGGCCACAAAGTTAGAGTTACTAATTTCAGCATCTCTTAAATCTATTATTTGCTAGAAATGTGCAATAAAAATTACTAATAACTATCTTATTAACAACCTTCGATTTAGAATACATTCATTAAATATTTAAAATATTAGATTATGTCACCTAAAATATCCGTTATTGGCCTTGGGTATGTAGGACTGCCATTGGCGGTAGCCTTTGCAAAGAAATATACCGTTCTAGGTTTCGATATAAGCAAAAAAAGAATCAATGATCTTAAAAAAAATATTGACGTTACGAATGAAATTTCATCAAATCAGTTAAAAAAATCTAAAATATTTTTTTCAGATAATAAAAATCTTTTAAATGATACTGATATATTTATTATTACCGTCCCAACTCCCGTATTCTTAAACAATAACCCTGATTTATCCATGCTTAGTGGTGCATGCCAACTTGTTGGAAGTCATCTGAAAAAGGGAGCAATAATTGTATTTGAATCTACAGTCTTTCCTGGATGCACGGAGGATTTTTGTGTTCCGCTGATTGAAAAAATATCTAAATTAGATTTTAAAAAAGATTTTTCTGTTGGCTATAGCCCTGAGAGGATTAATCCTGGAGATAAAAAACATACTTTTACAAAAATAAATAAGGTAGTCAGTGCTTCAGACCAAAACACTTTGAAGAAGCTAGCCAAAATATATGGAAGCATTATTAATGCCGAAATATTTTCAGCTAAATCTATCAAGGTTGCTGAAGCAGCAAAAATAATTGAAAACACTCAACGCGATATTAATATTGCCTTAATGAATGAGTTTTCGTTCATTCTACAAAAGATGAATGTTCGAACAAAGGATGTGTTGGAGGCTGCAAATACAAAGTGGAATTTTATAGATTTTAAGCCTGGATTAGTAGGGGGTCATTGCATTGGTGTAGATCCATATTATTTGGCTTACAAAGCTAAAACATTAGGAGTTGATCCTAAAATTATTTTATCTGGTAGAGATATTAATAACTCAATGCCAAAATATATCTTGAAAGGTATGCTTTCTAAACTGAAGACAAAGAATCCAAAAGTTCTGATTCTTGGGATCACGTTTAAACCAGATTGCCCGGATATAAGAAATTCTAAAGTTATCGATATTATTAAAGGACTTAACAAAAATAAAATTAAACCTTATTTACATGACCCATTTTTTTCTTCTGATCCTAATCTAGGTCTAGACTATATTTTTAAAAGTAACCTTCAAAAGCTTCCAAAATTTCATTCAATACTTTTTTTAGTTCCACACAAACAGTTAGTCAAGCTTGGAGTAAAGAAGATAAAAGAGCATTTATATGTTGATGGATATTTTTTTGATCTTGCTTCAGTATTTCCATCTCATCATTCTGACGCCAGCCTCTAGATTATGAATATTTTAGTTACTGGATCAGCTGGTTTTATAGGTTTCCATGTAGTTTTACGTCTATTGCATGAGGGATATTCAGTAATAGGCATTGATAACATGAATGATTACTATGATGTAAATATTAAAAAATCTAGACTCAAAATACTTAAATCAAAAGAGAACTTCACATTCTTTAATTCTAATATAGAAAATTATGATATTTTTATGCATCAATTAAAGGGTTTTGAGATTCTAGGGATTATTCACTTAGCTGCACAAGCAGGTGTTCGACATAGTATTGAAAATCCCTTTGTATATGCCAACAGTAATTTACTTGGTTTTACTTCAATACTTGAAGCAGCAAGAAACTTCAAAGTAAATAATCTTGTATATGCCAGTACTAGCAGTGTTTATGGAGCAAATGAGAACTTACCCTTCGCTGAAAAAAATATTGCAGATCATCCAATTCAATTCTATGCAGCAACGAAAAGAGCAAACGAATTAATGGCGCATTCTTATAGCTCTCTTTTTAAAATTCCTTCAACTGGACTAAGATTTTTTACAGTTTATGGTCCATGGGGAAGACCGGATATGGCGCTATTTAAATTTACAAAAAATATTCTTGCTGATAAGGAGATTGAGGTCTTTAATCATGGTAAGCATCTTAGAGATTTTACGTACATTGATGATATTGTAGATGGCATTATCAGAGCTTTTAAATCTCCATCTCAACCTGCAGATAATTGGGACCCATCTAATCCAAGTCCAAATGTCAGCTCTGCCCCTTTTAAAATTTATAATATTGGAAATAGTAATCCAGTGGCTTTAATTGACTATATTAGTTTAATAGAAAAATATTTAAATAAAAAAGCAAAGATTAAATATCTACCTCTCCAGAAAGGTGATGTGGTTAGCACCAAGGCAGATATTGACTCTATAGCTTCTGACCTAGGCTATAGTCCAACAATTGATGTTAAGGTAGGGGTTAAAAACTTTATAGACTGGTATTTAGATTATTATAAGGAGAAATAAGATGCTAGATGGTAAGACAGTATTTTTGTCTGGAGGCACAGGCTCTTTTGGCAAAGCATTCATTGCTCACTGCTTAAAACACTTCCCAAAAATTCAAAAAATCATTATTTTTTCTCGGGATGAGCTCAAACAACACGATATGCAACAGGTTTTTTCAAACGAAAAATACCCCCAATTAAGATACTTCATTGGAGATATTAGAGACAGAGGTAGGTTGTCTAGAGCAGTTGAGGGCGTTGATGTGGTTGTTCATGCTGCGGCTCTCAAACACGTTTCCGTTGCAGAATACAACCCCTTCGAATTTATTCAAACAAACATAATTGGAACCCAAAATCTTTTAGATGTTGCGCTAGACCACAATATAGAAAATTTTATTTCACTATCTACTGATAAGGCTTCGTCTCCAACTAATTTATATGGCGCGACTAAACTCTGCGCAGATAAATTAGTTATAGCTGCAAATAATATTAGAGGCTCAAGAAATACCAAATTTTCGGTAGTGCGATATGGTAACGTTTTTGGCTCAAGAGGATCGATAGTTCCATTATTTCTTCAGCAAAAGGATGCTAACCAAATAACAATTACAGACAACACTATGACTAGATTTAATATATCTCTTAAAGATGGAGTAAAGATGGTACTTTGGTCACTAGAAAATAATTATGGAGGTGAGATACTTGTTCCAAAAATTCCATCATATAAAGTAATGGATATGGCAGCCGCCATTGGGCCTGAATGCGATGTAAAAGAAATTGGTATTCGCCCTGGAGAAAAGTTACATGAAGAAATGATTAGTGTTTCAGATAGCCTAAATACTTTTAGTTTTGGCAATTATTTTGCAATTCTGCCATCAGATAGAAAGGATATCCAAGATTATTACCTTTCGCACTTTAAGGCTAAAAAAGTTCCTGTTGGCTTTTGCTACTCCTCAGAAACAAATGATAATTTTTTAACCACTGAGGACTTAAAAAATTTAGTTCAAGACTTCACCAATAATTCAATAGAGAAATAATTTTGCTCTACTAATATATTTATATGACATTAAGTTTTGAGAAAGTAACCTATTTTACATTAGGCCTAATTGCTTTTGCTCTTTCTTTTACTAGCTTGAGAGAAATGGGTCTTGGGCGCTCGCTTGAGATTTTGTTTTTTTTATTGATCCTAACAGCTCTTGCATTGCTCATACATCAAAGAAAAATTAACTTAAATGTTTCATTTATTCCATTTTTATTTTTTATTTTTTTTATGGCTCCGTTAACATTTTTAAACTTTTTTCAAGGGTTTCCTGGTTCCAGTATCGAGACTTTATTTGCTTTAATACTCGCATCAATAGCTGGTTTTACAATATCTCAATCTTCCAATAAAAATATGATTATTTCATCTTATGGGATGGGAATCAGTAGCTTAAGCATCTTGTTTATACTTTTTTTTTCAGGTTTCTCATTTGATGGTCTAGTTCGCTTTTCTGCTCTCTCTGATAATCCCAATCAATTAGCTCTTTATTCCCTCTCGGCATTACTTTTAGTCACCCTTTTTTTAGAAAACTCAAAACATAAATTTATATTTGCTGCGGTACTTATTATTTGTGGCGCACTCGCTATATCAGATGCATTTTTTCTAGCCGTTGGCGTCGGGTTATTTTTCTATGTTTTTTCTAAATCCATTGTATCTTGGATGTTTCTAGTTTTTATTTTGCCAATGTTAATTACTGCCATTTTATTGTTGTTTTTATGGACTGCTACTTTTTATGATTTATCTATTCTAAGTTATCTCCTTGAACTATGGCGAGCAGCAGACCAAGGAGGAACAAGGTCGAGCTTATATATAAATGGTCTTATAGCTTTCTCTAATGCTCCAATTCTAGGGTATGGCGGTGGTGCATTTGCTGGTATATCTATTCCCTTTGAAAAGTTTGAAGCTCATAATACTGTGATTGATTTTGCAACCATGGGGGGAGTCATTCTTCCATTGATATTTTATCTACCATTTTTAGTTGGCTTTTTCTCATCATTGAAAAAAGATCCAATACAAAATGCAGCAATATCTGCATTTATAGCCTTTAGCATGTTTCACTTTATTGGCAGACATCCAATTGTTTGGATGGCGTGGGGTGCATGCTTGACTGTGTTTATTCTTAACAGCGATAGCTCAAAGGAATTAAGGCCCAGGAGCTAATGTGTGTGGAATAGTTGGCCAGTGGGGCATAAATCCGATAAATAAAAGCTCTTTTATTGAGCAAGCTCAAAGGATAGAGCATAGAGGACCAGATCATATGGGCTCTTGGTTTGACGATAGAAATAATTTAGCACTTGCCCATTTAAGACTATCTATTCTTGATCTCTCCCCCCAAGGCAATCAACCAATGAAGTCACATTCCTCAAAATTTATTCTTATTTACAATGGAGAAATTTATAACTTCTTAGAGATAAAGAACGAAATTCTTAAGAGCAAACCACAATTAAAGTTTAAAAGCTCTTCTGATACCGAAGTTCTTTTAGAGGCTATAGATTTATTTGGTTTTAAGGAAACCATGCAAAAGTGCATAGGAATGTTTGCAATAGCCTTGTGGGATAAAAAAAATCAACTTTTATATTTATCAAGGGATAGACTTGGAGAAAAGCCTCTATATTATTATATAGACTCTAAATATATGTTTTTTGCTTCAGAGCTTAAATCATTTAAATCAACTAAAACTAATTTTCAATTTTCCCAAACCGCAATTAATTTATTTTTAGCTCAAGGAAATATTCCTGCACCATACACTATTTATAAAAAAGTTTATAAAGTTATGCCTGGCCAGATGATTGTTTTTTCTTCTCCCTCAAAATACCAGTCTGAAAATTATTGGGATATTGACTCCATTTCTTTGAATACTTCACTTCTTTCAGAAGAGGTAGATAAAAAGTTTGAATCATTGTTTCTATCCAGCGTTTCTAAACAAATGATTTCTGATGTTCCCTTGGGTGCCTTTTTATCTGGAGGGATTGATTCCTCTGCTGTTGTATCCGCTATGACAGAAGTTTCTTCTAAGAAGATTAAAACTTATTCAATTGGTTTTGAGGAGACTAACTATAATGAAGCAGTAAGAGCACAAAAAGTCGCAAAGCACTTAGGAACAGAGCATCATGAATTCTTTTTGAGGGAAAGAGATGCGCTAAATGTAATTCCGGAAATACCAAAAATTTATTGCGAGCCATTCGCTGATTCTAGCCAAATCCCAACATACTTGCTTTGCAAGGAAACAAAAAAAGATGTAACTGTATGCTTATCTGGCGATGGCGGAGATGAAATTTTTGGAGGCTACAGAAGATATATCGATATTCAAAGATTTCATTATCTGATGAAGTCGACACCTTTTTTACTAAGGGCAAGCATATCAAGATTTTTAAAGGTATATCTTAAATTAAAAAATAAAACCATTTTTAATTCTATGATTAAGTATTTGCTAAATTTATCACATCCCACTGAGCAACTATATAAAGTTACAAATGTCTTAGTTCAGAAAGATCTAAGAGGGATCTTTTATTCACTTGCAATGCAATGGGATAAAGGAACTAATATTTTATTAAAAAGTAACTTAATCGACCCATCCTTGGAGGTAGATAAAATCTTTAATCCTAATTTTAATGATGTCTATGATGTAAGAAAACTAGATGTGAAGAATTATTTATCAAATGATATTTTGGTAAAAGTTGATAGAGCTGCTATGTCACATTCTTTAGAGACAAGAATCCCTTTTTTAGATCTTAACTTAGTTGAGTTTGGCATGAGCCTCCCAATAAATTTTTTAATAAAAGGCTCCAAAGGGAAGCTACCTGTAAGAAATTTTTTAAAAAAAAGAATACCTGAAGAAATTCTTGAAGGACCAAAAACTGGTTTTGGCGTACCTATAGAGTACTGGCTTAAGAATAACCTAAAGCCTTGGGCTGAGTCTCTACTTTTATCATCAAATAATTTAGAAAATATCGGCCTGGATTATAAAAAAATTATGAGTGAGTGGGATAAATTTCAAAATTATGGCTTGCCACTGCATCATGATTTTTGGAATATCTTGATGTTATTAGCATGGTATGAAGAACATTCTCATAGTTTATAATGTGTTGTTTTCATATATAATTCTCAACTATGGACATCAATCTTTTAAAAGAAATTCTTGCTAAAAATACTAAAATTTATTTATACATAATGCTTTTTGCTATTGTAGTATCGTCTGTCGTGACGCTATTTCTAAAAAACGAGTATAACTCCTTTGCATACCTTGTTGCTCCAAGGGAATCTTTGAGTTCTATATCTACTTCTAGCCAAGCATCAGGGGGAGCTTCATCTCTAATCCGATCATTTTCACTGAATTCATCTTCAAATAATGATCCTAATATTGAATTTGCGATTAACAGGGCTCTTTCTTATGATTTTCTTTCAAGTTTTATTATCGATAACAATTTGTTACCAGAGCTTTTAGCTTTTAGAAGTTACGATAAAAGTAATAAAGCAATAAATTTTTATAAAAATGCAGAAAATCTCAGGATAGAAAATTTATTTAAAGACAATGAAATTAATTATGAGGCAAAAGAAGTTCAAGATGCCGTTAAGATATTGAGAAAAAAGTTTCGTATTTATGGCGATGTTGAGTCAAGCATCGTTACAGCAAGTTTTTCATATTACACTCCGCAATTATCAAAAGATATACTTTCCAATCTTCTGGTGCAATTAAATAAAGATATTGCCATGACGGATGCAAAAAACTCTGAAAGGAATGTTAATTATATTGCTAAGGCAATAAATACTTACCCACAACCTGTTATCTCTAAAACTTTAGGATCTGTATTAGAATCAAATTTAACTAAGATGGTGCTTGCCCAGTCAGAGATCGACTACGCATTTACTATGGTGGATGCACCCATACTTCCCTTAAAAAAGTCATGGCCATCTAGAACTTTTTTCGTCATTTCTTCGCTCTTAGGCGTTATATTGTTTATCATTATTGCTGTTTTTATAGAATTTCAGATTATGCTGTATAAACAAAATAAATTACCAGATGATAAAGCTTCCAGTGATTAAATTAATAGAGATAAATCAAATGAAAAAAACGAATATATATTTTCTTAGAGTCTTAGCGGTAACCATACTTTTTTTAATGCCAATTGATACACTCGCGCAAGCTACACCGGAATTAAATGAAGAATTTTTAAACTCGCTTCCCTCAGATGTTAGAGACGAATTGTTGGAGCAGATTGAAGCTGATAAGCCAAATACTAAAATAGATTATGGAGTATTTTCTACATTAATAAATAAAAATTCTGCAAAAGATTTTATTGATCAAGAGCTTTTATCACTTGAGGATGCTGAGGATCCAAAAGAAATTTCATTAGGAGATTTAAGACCATTTGGAGAGGCCTTTTTTTCAGGTTATCCGTCAACCTTTCTGCCAGTAACCGAGCCTGGGCTTGGTTCAAATTATATTTTGAGTGCAGGAGATACATTGTCTGTTAACATTTCTGGTTCAATTGAAATAGAGTCCGAACTAACTATTACAAGGATGGGGAATATCAATATTCCCAAAATTGGAAAACTTCAATTATCCGGTCTTACGCTAAATCAAGCTAATGATAAGGTCAAATCTTTTATCCAGAGTAGGTATGTTGGCTCAGAAGTTTACATAACACTTTCAGAAGTAGCAGATATTCAAGTAATACTATCCGGGTTTGTAGAAGTTCCAGGAATATATACTCTAAGTGGTGGTAATTCTATTCTTGGTGCAATAAGATCAGCAGGCGGTATTTCTGAGAATGGCTCTTACAGAAATATTAATCTTAAAAGAGATGGAAAAATTGTCGCCAACCTTGATTTGTATAATCTTTTACTTAGGGGTGAGTTAGGACTAGATATTCCATTACAAGCTGGTGATGTAATACATGTTGAATATTTAAAAAAATCAGTAAGTATTTATGGAGGAGTTAAACAGCCTGCAAAATTTGAGGTTATTGATGAAAGTTTATTCGATATTATCGCCTATGCGGGGGGTTCCATTTCTAACTCGGAGCTTAACTCTGTTTCCTTAGCAAGCTTAGATGGAACCAGCTATATTGCAAAGGATATAAACTCAGAGAGCTTTAATTCTACCAAGCTTCAGTCGAATGACATCATCTTTGTCCCTTTCTTTGATATTTCATTTGCAGGTTTTGTTGATATTGAGGGTGGGTTTATTCAAAATGGTAGATTTGCTCTTGGCTCAGATCTTGAATTCATTTTATCCAGGGAAAACCTTGCTAATGATTCTTATCCTTTGGCATTTTTACTCAAGGACTATAATCAAGAATCTAAATCTAGCAAATGGGTTTTATCCGAGGAACTTCAACTAAGCTCATTATCTGAAGGTGACAAGGTTGTGGCACTCTCAAATAATGACATTAATTTTCTAAATTCAAGAATCCTAAAAGATTTTTTTACCCAACCTCAGTTGGTTGGTAAATATCAAAACTGTAAACTTTTCAAAAACCTTTATGATTTAAAGTTTTCTTCAAAGTTTGAGGAGGCAAAAAAAGTTTTGGGCGCGTATAAGCTAATTGATGATGGCCCAACTAATAGTCAATTTACTGACTTAAAATTAGATCCCAATCAAGCAGTTCTAGCATCTAACTCCAATGACGCCATTAACACAACTAGTCTTTTTAGAGTTCAAAAGTGCAGCATTGAATACAGCGCTTTCTTTGATGACGATCCAGAGTCCTTGATATATTTAATTTTGAATTCTGTCAATATTGAAGGTTCTTCGCATAAATCTGGAATTTTCCCTGCATCTCAAACTGCTAGCTTAAAAAAATATATAGAGTATTCACATATCTTTTCTAATGAAGATTCACCCAAAACCTTATATATAAGTAATTCTCAAAATACCAAAGCTGTAGATTTTAATGATGCAGATAATATAATTATTAAACCGGGCTATTCAATAAATTTTCCAAATAAAATTATTAATGAAACAAATTTAGTTACTATCTCGGGTGCGGTAAAGAATCCTGGCAAGTACTTCCTTTCTCCCAACACAAGATTATCGCAATTAATCAAGATATCTGGTGGGCTCGAAGATAATGCATATGCAATTGGTGGTATGTTACATAGAGAATCAGCTAAAAGGATAGAGGAGGAATATCACCAAAGGCTTTATGATAATTTAATACAGACTCTTTCTACAGAATTAACCCAAGGCACTGCCATACCATTTGAGGGATTGAATCTCATTCTCAAAGAATTTAAATCAATAAGACCATCAGGACGCGTGATTGCAGAATTTAATCCAAGTATATTGAGCAGAAATCCTAGCTCTGACATTATTTTAGAGAAGCACGATAGTATTCATATCCCAGCTAGAACAAATGTTGTCTATGTATTAGGCGAAGTATTGACTCCAGGCCCCCAAAATTATAATGCAGATTATAATTTTCAAGATTATATTGAAAGAGCTGGTGGCTTCACAGAATTTGTTCAAAAAGGAGCGATTATTCAGATTTTACCTAACGGAGAATCCAGAAGACTTAAAGCTGGCTTATTCAACGAGTTTTTTGACTCCTCTTCAATTCTTCCTGGTACTGTTATCTATGCAACTAAGGATATATCAAAACTGAATAATCTTAAATTAGCATCTACTTTAGCCCCAGTTATTAGCAGTATTGCTATTTCACTTGCATCACTGAACTCAATTTCTAACAATTAATCCTTTGTTTGATATTAAAGCAAGTGCTTTTCTGTTTAGCTTAGTTGTATTTATTTCTTTACCATCAAACGCAGAGTATGAAGATTATCTAAGTGCTCTTCGAAAGCCTTCATTTTCTGATTATGGAACGATTGGCCTAATTCATATGCCAACAGCAAGGATTATGCCTGAGGGTTCTCTTGCATTTAAATGGTCTCGAGGGCAACCATATTTTAGAGGAAGCATAGTTGCAACTCCTTTTGCAAGACTGGAAACGCTATATAAGTACACTGATATAAATGATGAATTATATAGTGATGACAAAGGTTTTAGCGGCGGTCAATCATTAAAAGATAAAGCATTTGATGCAAAGTTTATTTTGAACTGGGAGTCAAAGTATCTTCCTCAAGTTGCAGTTGGTATAAGAGATTTTGGAGGTACAGATAGATTTGCTGCAGAATACATAGTTGCCTCAAAATATTATAGAAACTTTGATTTCACAATAGGCATGGGCTGGGGGACCTTATCAGGTGGGCCAGATCGATTTGATAATCCCATGATTGAGTTAGCTGAACAATTTCGAGAAAGAGGACAATCAGGCAGAACTGGAACTGGTGGAGGTTTAAGCCCTGATCAATGGTTCAGCGGTGAATACTCTTCTCTATTTGGTGGATTAGAGTATTATTTTCCACAAAAAAGAGGAATGACATTTAAACTTGAATTAGATCCCACTGATTATTTAAAAGAAGGAGATAGGTCAACACCTTTAGAGCAAACCTCCAGAGTTAATTGGGGCTTCACATATCCTGTAAGTGAAAATTTAAAATTAAGTCTAGGCTGGGTTCGAGGTAATACTCTTTCAATTGGATTTTCTTTCAGTGGATCATATGCAAAAAAAGACCCTTTAAATATTAAAACAACTCAAAGAAAAAAAATTCCTAACTCAAAAATTTTACAGAGAATTAACAAAAGAAATAAAGAGGCTTACTACCTTTCTTCCTTGAAGTATCTAAATCAAGAAGAATTATTCTTACAATCTGCCACCGTTAAAGAAAATGAGATGCACGTAGTGTATTCTCAAAGCAAACATCAGAGCTATATTAGGGCAGCAGGAAGAGCAGCTAGTGTACTTGAGAAAATTTCTCCTGAAAATATAGAAAGATTTACTCTTTCCTCAATGAACAGCGGCATCATCATGAATACTGTATCTATACCAAGAAATGTTTTTTCGGGGAATATTGATGAAAAGAATTTTAAAGAAGTAAGATATTCCTCTGAGATATATAAAAATGACAATTACAAGCTTGATGATTTTGAATTTGTTCCTCAAGGCAAGTTTCCAGTTCATTTCCTAAAATTTACCCCAGCATTAAGAAATCATATAGGAGGACCTGATGGTTTTTATTTTGGAGAGGCTTTTCTACGTGCTAATCAAACTCTAATATTAAGTAGAAACCTTTCAATTAATGCCCTTTATAGTGTCAGTGTTGCTGATAACTTTGATGACTTAAAGCTCGAATCTGACAGTGTATTGGAGCATGTTAGAACTGACATAATTAAATATCTTAAAGGCGGAAGAGGGTTTAGTATTTCAAGACTGCAAATGGATTACATTTTTGAGCCGTATAATGACCTTTATGCAAAGTTCTCTGCTGGTTTGCATGAAGAAATGTTCGCCGGTATAGGGGGAGAAATTTTATATAGGCCATTTCAAAGCAATCATGCGGTAGGCATAGACTTTTCTCAAGTAAGGCAAAGAGGATACCAGCAAATGTTTGACTTTTTAGATTACTCAATCCTTACAGGCCACCTTAATTACTATTATAATCACCCGTCTAGTAAAATACTTTTTACATTCAAGGGAGGCAGATATCTTGCTGGTGATTCTGGGGTAACATTTGACTTTTCAAGAAGATTCAAGAGCGGAATGTACATGGGAGCATTTTTTACCAAAACTGATATAAGCAAAGAAGAATTTGGAGAAGGAAGCTTTGATAAAGGGTTTTATTTTTCATTCCCATTAGAAATATTTTTTAGAAATTATTCTAGAGGTCGAACCTATTTCGGTTTAAAGCCCCTAACAAGAGATGGTGGTGCCAGACTAATCAGAGCCTATAATCTTTATGGAGTTACTGATATGGGTAATTACAACTCATTAGAAAGAGATTGGGATGATCTGTATGATTAATAATAAAAAATATTTATTACCATTGATTCTGCTGATAAGCTCTTGTGAAACACCTTTGCCTCTTTATCAACTCATTTATGACGCAGGTTCTGAGTTAAGAAAGAATGTAAAAGATAATCAAATCTCTAGAGATACTTTTGACAGTATAGAATTTGCATTTATTAGAGCGTCCATTGGTTTTGGAGGTTCTAAGTCTATATTGGTATTAGCAAGGCAAAATAATGGTATTTTAGAATGGGTTTCAGCTTCTTCTGAAAAAATTTATACATTAAATGGAAAAATTATAAAGACAGAAGGGCTTCCAAATGACATTGAATTACTCACTATAGATGCCTACAAAGATTTTCCAACTTTTAATGAGACAAGCGCTTTAATTAATTTCTATAACCCATCTCTGTACTCTCAAAATCAGAACATTGTTTTGAAGAAAAAAGGTATGTCCAGCATCAAGCATCCTATTGAAGGGAGTTCAGATATTTTGGTAGAGCTGTATGAAGAGCGAGTTAAAATGAAAAAAATATATTGGAGTGTAAAAAATAAGTATTACTTTAATAGCGACACTGGATATTTAGAGAGAACAGAGCAGACTATTCACCCTGATCTACCCCCGATTAGTATTGATTTTGTAAGGAAATATAAATAATTTTGTTCAAAAAAAAAGGCCCATAGGGGCCTTTTTTATCTAAATATAATTATTGAGTTCTAGTAGTAGTAGTAACTTGCTCGTTGACACTATTTTCTGTTGTTTCGACTATCACAGGTGTATTGTCAGTGTTCATAATTTCCTGTTCAATAATCTGCTCTGTAGTCTGCTCTGTAGTCTGCTCTGTAGTGCTTGTGATTTCTTCAATCTGCTCTGTAGTGATTGTGAATTCTTCAGTTACAACAGATGTATCGGTTTCAACTACATCTGGAGCATCTACTGTTACTACTGGGAAATCAACAGCTGTTCCTGCATTTCCGTAGTAACCAGTATTATCTACATCTGCAACTCCGCTTTCAACATCATTTGCTGATCCAACAATAACTGTTACAACCCCGCCACCGGTATTAGTAGTAGAGGTTGCAGTTGTAGTTTCCGTTGCAGTTGCTGTTGCTGTTCTAGTTTGAGTTGATACAGCAGTTCTTGTTGCAGTAGATGTAGCCGTTGACGGCGCAGTAGACGTTGCAGTAGAAGTTGCAGTAGAAGTTGCAGTAGAAGTTGCAGGCGCAGTAGACGTTGCAGTAGAAGTTGATGTTGCAGGCGCAGTAGACGTTGCAGTAGAAGTAACAGCAAACGTAGATGTAGCGGTACTAGTAATTATTGATGTAGGTGCAGGA
>Ga0181552_10000394_pt1 | contig 33088 bp, 32 predicted proteins | sample 011ome_18_FD_130583 | JGI IMG/M metagenome (GOLD analysis project Ga0181552, IMG submission 130583) | Coastal salt marsh microbial communities from the Groves Creek Marsh, Skidaway Island, Georgia - 011501BT metaG (megahit assembly) | ecosystem: Environmental > Aquatic > Marine > Intertidal...
CCTATAGAGCCGTGGTAGACCACCACGTTGATAGGCTGGATGTGGAAGCGCAGTAATGTGTGCAGCTGACCAGTACTAATAGCTCAATTGGCTTGATTTATGCACTGAAAAAAATTTTAATTGATCTCTATATTAATTAATTATTAATTAAATATACTCAGTATATATGTTTAATCATTTATCAAAATTTTATTGGCAACTTTTTAAAAATGACTACTTAAGATTTTTATTAGTTTACATTAGATATTTATTTTATAGGTTATTTTATAAATTCGAGGAAATAAGTTCACCATATTCTATATCCAATTCAAATAGTTATAATCGTTCGGCCTTAAACAGCATTAGAACAGAATGTTTTTATAATAGAATTAAATACCTACACGGCATATTAATGTCATTAGAATACATCAGTAAAAATTCAAATGTATTACTGATTGGTTCTAGGTCAGAAAATGAATTAATTTACCTAAAGTCTTATGGGTTCATTAACATAACATGTGTAGATATACTCTCTTATTCACCAACAATTAGGTGCATGGATATGCATAATTTAAAATTTAAAAATAATAAATTTGATATTATTATTTGTGGATGGACACTTGTTTATAGTCAAAATCAGAAAAAGTGTGCCAATGAACTTGTAAGAGTTAAGAAAGATAATGGAATCGTAGCTATCGGTTATGCCAAAATAAAAAAAAAAAATAAAGTAAGTATTAAAGCCAAAAATGAGAGTTTGATCATACCTAAAGACAATGCAAATAGTGCTAAAGAAATATTACAATTATTTGCAAGGAATATAAAAAAAAAAATATTTATTTATGATGGTGAGCTTAATTTTTTTACAGAAAAAAAAATTTATAAGTTAGCAGGACACACATCATCAAACATACTGACTATTTTTAAAATAAAAAAATAAAAAACTAAAAAAATTTATGCAAAAAAAAATAAATGTTATATTTTTTTTTAATGGTTTAAGAGGGTATAAAATTTATAAACATATAAAGAAGAATAAAATTGTAAATCGCACAAAAATATTTTTGGCAAAAAAAAATTTAATTTCTAAACTTAATTCTTTAGAAGGCACAAAAATCATTCAAACCTTAGATGATCCAGAGGTTGTAAATTATTTAAAAAAATTTGATTTAGCGATCTTAGGTGGATTTCCCTATATATTTAAAGAAAGGCACTTAAAGTTAATAAAGTATGGAATAATAAATTGTCATGCTGGAGTTTTACCTAAGTATAGGGGTGGATCACCATTAAATTGGCAAATTATTAATAATGAAAAATATTTTGGCATAAGTACGTTATTAGTTAATAAAAAAATTGATGGTGGTGATATCATAAAGGAAAAAAAATTCATTTTAAAAAAAAAATACAAAATAATGGATCTTCATAAAATAGTTAATGAAGAATTTCCTTTTTTGGTAGAAAAATCTATATTTAAATTAATAAATAAAAAAAAATTAAAAAAACAAAAAAATACTAGATCTTTTTTTAAACAAAGATCTAATGAAGATAGTTTTTTGGATTTTAAGAATAAAAAATATATTGAAATTTTTAATTTTGTAAGAGCTTTACAAAAACCATACCCCAAACCATATTTTTTTTTTCAAAATAAAAAAGTTTCAATTTCAAAAATAAAAAAAATTCAATTAAAACTGACACCAGGTGAAATTTTAAAAAAAAATAAATGTTATCTTATTGGTTGTAAAGATTCCGGTATACAAGTATCTTAATATAATTTGATATTAATTATTCAAGCTCGCTGTTCTTCAAAAAGATTAAAAAATAAGGTTTTATTAAAATTAAACAATATACCAGTAATTCGACATCTTATTAATACAATAAAAAAAAATAAAAAAATTAAAAAAATTATTGTAGCAACCTCAAATCAAAAAACAGATGATAAGTTAATAAGATATTTAAAAAAAATTAACATTTTGTTTTATAGAGGTGATCTAGATAATGTTGCCAAAAGACTTTGTTTGGCTGCAAAAAAATATAAAGCAAAAAAATTTATGAGAATTAGTGGTGATAGTCCTCTTATTGATAATGAGGTATTAAACAAAGCTTTAGAGATAAATAAAAAATTTTCTTCTTATGATTTAATTACAAATTTATATCCAAGAACTTTTCCAAAGGGTCAATCTGTTGAAATTATAAAAACTTCAATTTTAGAAAAAAATATTAAATTTATGACTAAATTTGAAAAAGAACATGTTACAAAGTTTTTTTACTCAAGAAGAATAAAATTAAAAATTAAAAATTTTAAAACATTTAAGCATTTTAAATTTAAAAACTATTGTATTGATAATAAAAGAGATGTTAAAAAAATAAAAAAAATTATGCAAAATGATTAAAGCTGGGATTGTTGGAACGGGCATAGGCTTAAAACACTTTGAGGCAATACATAACTTTGAAAATTCAAAAGTTTTGGTAATTTGTGAAAAAAATAAAGCAAGAGCCAATCTATTGAAGAAAAAATTTCCAAGGATTGAAATTGTTGATAATTATAAAAAACTCTTAAAAAATGACATGGGGATAAACTTAGTATCGATTGCAAGTCATGATGAAGATCACTATCCTCAATTATTATATTTCATAGAAAAAAAAATAAATATAATAGTTGAAAAACCAATGGTTCTTAAAGAAGAACACTTAAAAAAAATTATTAATTTAAAAAAAAAATATAATGTAGAAATATTATCTAATCTTGTTTTAAGAAAAGTAGAAATTTTTAATAAAATAAAAAAATTAATTAATATTAATGAAATATATAACATAGAAGCCAATTATCTTTGGGGAAGAAAAGAAAAACTTTTTGGCTGGAGATCAAATACTGCCAATTATTCTTTAACACTAGGGGCAGCCATTCATATGATTGATTTAGTAAATTGGTTAATTGAAAAAAAACCAAAGCAAGTATTTTCAAAAGGTAACAAAATTGTCACAAAAAATACTATTTTTAAAAAAAATTCAATTATCAATTATTTTTTTACATATAAAAATAATTTAACAGTTAAAATTACAGCTGATGGTGTCTGTGTTCATCCTCATTTTCATGAATTAAAAATTTTTGAGAAAAATAAAACAATTTTTCTAGATATTAATAATAGAATTATTATTAAAAAAAAAAGTGGAGCTTATTATACAAAAAAAATTATTTCTGATTATCCAGATAAAAAAAATAGAAAAAAATTAATTCAAGAATTTATTTTGTTTTTGAAAAACAAAAAGAAGAAAAAAAATTTATTTAAATTTCAGGATCAAATTAATCTTTTAAAAATTTGTTTTGCTGCTGACAAATCTTTAGCAAAAAAAAAGGAAGTTAAAATAATTTATTAAAATGATTGGAATAATAAATACTGGTGTTGGAAATATTCCATCAGTTCTCTCTGCCTTAAAAAAAATAGATGAGAACACAATATTATGTGGCAAAAAAAATGATTTAGATAAAGTAAAAAAAATAATTTTACCTGGAGTAGGATCTTTTAAAGCTTTTCACGACAAAATAAACGATACAGAATTATTTTATCCTATTCAAAACAGAGTAAAAAATGGAATTCCGATACTTGGTATTTGTTTGGGTTTTCATGCGTTATTTGAAAAATCAATTGAGTATGGAGTGTTTCCGGGTTTAGATTTAATAAAAGGTGAAATTGTTAAAATTAATAGTCTTAAAGAAGAAGTTAAAATACCACACATTGGATGGAATAGTTGCCAGTTTAATAAAGACAGCATCCTTTTTAAGGGAATTAAAAATAAATCAGATTTTTATTTTACCCATTCTTATACGCCTATAAATTATGATAAAAATTTTGTTTCAACATTTTCAACTTATGAAGTTGATTTAGTTTCAGCCATAGAAAAAGAAAATATTTTTGGAGTTCAATTTCATCCAGAAAAAAGTCAGAAAAATGGACTTAAATTACTTAAAAATTTTTGTGAAGTTTAATGTTAAAAAAAAGAATTATAATTTCATTAACTTTTCAAGATGGTGTTCTTTTTAGGACTAAAAAGTTTATTCCTGATTACCGTTACACTAAAAATTTTGTTGATTTATGGAATGCTGATGAGATTATACTTATAGATGTTTCAAATAAAGAAAATAAACTCAACAATAATTTTTTAGAAATAATAAAGTTTTTTATTAATAATTGTCATCTTCCAATTTCAGTAGGAGGAGGAATTAATTCAATCATAAATGCAAAAAAAGTTTTTGATTTAGGTGTGGAAAGAATAATATTAAATAGTGCTTCATATTACGACCAAAATATTACTTATAAAATTTGTGAAACTTACGGTTCCTCTTCCGTAATACACTCTATAGATTGCAAAAAAATAAAAGATGAATATTACGTTTATATAAATAACGGAAAAGAGAGGGTAAAAAAAAATATCCTAGAATCTTGTAATTTTATTAATAATTTAAATGTTGGTGAAATATTGATAAATAGTATAGATAATGATGGTGGCTTAATGGGATTTGATATTGAATTAATCAAATTAATTTCAAAAAATATAAATTTACCAATTATTGTTCAAGGAGGAGCTGGAAGTTGGGATCATTTTTTTAAAGTGCTAAATATAGAAAACGTTAATGGTGCATGTACCCAAAATATATATCATTTTACAGAGCCAAGCCTGTTGGCTTTAAAGGAATATTTGTTTAAAAGGGGTATACCTATAAGATATGACAATTAAAATTTGCAAAACCTGTGTAACACCAAGTACGAGACCAAGAATAAATTTTAACAGTGAAGGTGTATGTAATGCGTGCATAAATAGTAATCAAAAAAAAAATATTGATTGGATGGAAAGAAAAAAGGAATTCAACTTATATATTGAAAAAATAAAGCATGAAAAAGAAAAAAATAACAATAAATATGATTGTATTGTTCCGTGGTCTGGAGGAAAAGATTCAACTTCAATTGCTTTAAGACTTAAAAAAAATTTTAATTTAAATCCTTTATTAGTGACATTTTCTCCTTTAATTATTAATGAAGTTGGTCAGTACAATAGAGAGATATTATTAGATGAGGGTTTTGATAGTATTTTTTTTCGTCCAAATCAAAAAATAGCAAAATTACTTGCAAGAAGATTTTTTATAGAAAGAGGTAATCCAAAAGTTGCTTGGGATGCAGGTATAAACTCTATTCCTGTTAAAGTCGCTCAAAATTTTAAAGTTCCTTATATTTTTTATGCTGAACATGGAGAAAGTGAATATGGTGGATTGGTTTTAAATCAAGAAAGTCAGAAAATAAGAGATTATGAGGAAGTTATAGAACATCAAATTGGTGATTATCCAGAAAATTGGATAGATGATGAAATTTCAGAAGATGATTTGGCCCCATATCTATACCCTAAGTTAGATAATAACAATTTCAAAACAACAGCATTATATTTTAGTTATTTTTTTAAATGGAGCATGGCTGATAATTACGATTATGTTAAAGAAAATTTACCAAAATTTAAAACATCAGAATTTGGCAGAACATCTGGCACCTTTACAAATTTTGATAGTCTGGATGATAAAATTGATGATCTTTATTATTTTATGCAATTTATAAAATTTGGTTTTGGAAGATGTGTTAGAGATGCTTCTAGATTTGTTCAGAACAATAGAATTTCAAGAAATGATGCAATGAATTATGTACAAAAATATGATGGTGAATTTCCTAAAAATAATTTAAATCAAGTTTTAAGTTATTTATCTTTAGAAAAAAAAGAGTTCGAGGAAATAGTGGATAAACACAGAAATGATGAAATTTGGAGTAAAAATAAAAGAAATTCTTGGCCAGATAATTGGCAATTAAAAAATAAAATTATTTAAATAATGAACAAAATAAATTCTAAAGTTTTAGAAATTAAGAATGATTTTTTGATTAAAAATTTAAAAAATTCCAAAAAACTAAATTTTCTAAAAAAAATTTCTAAAAGTCCTGTAATGGTATCTAAAAAAACAGGATTAGTTTATCACCCTGACATAGTTGATGCCGAGGTAGCAGTGAATTTATGGTCTAAGAATATTTTTAAAAAAAAAATTAATACAAAAAAAATATCTTATTCGTCTAATTTTCCTGGCATGCAATCTAGACACTTTTATATTGTAGATTTTTTAAATCGAAAATTTAACTTAAAAAAAAATCTAATTTGTGATTTTGCCTCAGGAGAAGGTAGCATTTTAGAGAAATTATCAAGTTTGTATGGCCTAGAGAAAATTATAGGTACAGAACATTCATCTAAAAATGTAAAATATATTATTAATAAATTTAAAAAATTTGGATCTAAACCACCAAAAATGTATATTAAAAAAATTGAAGATTTAGATTTTAATAAAAAAGTTGATATAGGTATATTGTCTTGGACGTTATGCAATTGCTCAGATCCATTAAATGTAGTTGCAAGCTTAAAGAGAAATATTAAAAAGAATGGCTATATTTTGATTGCAGAAAGCTCAAGAATATTGGTTCCTTATAGAAAGCTAATTCATAATTATTTTAACAATAACTCGAGACTTGGCTTATCTCATCCGTGGCATTGGTCATTCAATTCTATATTAAATTTATTTAAAATTTTTGGTTTTACTTTGGATTGCAACAATCGTTTCTGGGATGAGGATAATTTAATTTTATTATTAAAAAATTCTCACAAAAGTCCTGATAAGCAAAAATTTATATTTGATGATTATAAAAAAGTAGAATCTTTTTTTAAAGATTGGAAAAAAATTAGTAAAAAATTTCCGACAAAGTGGATAGATTAGTAATGAATATTAAATTTTCAAAAGTAGATATTCGTAATAGCGATATTGAATCTGTCTCTGACATACTTAAAAGTGGCTGGTTAACACATGGGCAAAATACAAAAAATTTTGAGAATGAATTTAAAAATTATACCAATTCTAGATTTGCTGTTACGGTATCTAGTTGTACAGCAGGTTTACATTTATCATGTTTGGCAATGGGATTAAAAAAAGGACACGAAGTAATTGTTCCAGCACAATCACATGTTGCAACTGCTCATGCAGTTGAATACACAGGTGCAAAAGTAATTTTTTCTGATGTAGATCCAATCACAGGAAACATAGATTTTAATAATTTTAAATCTAAAGTAACCGAAAAAACAAAGGCAGTTATACTTGTCCATATGGCTGGTTTTCCGTGTGATCTTCGATATTTCGTTAATTTTTGCAAAAAAAGAAAAATTAAAATTATAGAAGATTGTGCACATGCGCTAGGTACTAATTTTAATAAACGCCATGTTGGTAATTTTGGTATAAGTGGATCTTTTTCTTTTTATCCCACAAAACAAATTACAACTGGAGAGGGGGGCATGGTTGTTACAAATGATAAAAAAATTTTTAAAAAAATATTAGTACTAAAAGCATTTGGCATAGATAAGGATATTGATAAGAGAAAAAAACCTGGAGATTATAATGTTAAATATCTTGGTTATAATTTTAGAATGACAGATTTTCAGGCCTCTTTAGGTTTAAATCAACTAAGAAGATATAAATCAAATTTAATCAAACGAAAAAAGAATGCATTTTTTCTTCATGAAAAATTAAAAAGTATAAAACAAATTTATACTATGCCCTTTTCAAAGGATTGCTCATATTTCGTTTTTCAAATTTTTTGTAAAAAAAGAAATAAATTAACTGAGCATCTTAAAAAATCTGGAATTGGCTTTAGTATTCATTATATGAGACCAATAACAGCAATGAGCTATTATAAAAATAAATATAAAATTAATAATATAAAATATTTTAAAAATGCCTTATTATATGGGAATAGATGTATTTCTCTTCCTGTTCATCCCTATTTAAAACCAAAAGAATTAAATTACATTGCTAATTCAATTAAGTCTTTTTATATAGATACTTAGAATGAAAAAAAAAATTGTAATAGTTGGGGGATGTGGATTTATTGGTCATAACTTAGCCATAGAACTCTGTAAAACAAACGAGGTATGTATAGTTGATAGCTTGTCAGTTAATAATTTGTATTCCAGAGATAGAAACGACTCTACAAATAAAAAATTGTATACATCAATATTAAATTCTCGAATTGAATTATTAAATGAAAATAAAATTGAATTAATCATACAAGATGCAAGAGATTATCATGCAATATCAAGAATAATGAACGAAATTTCTCCTGATATTATAATTCATTTAGCAGCAGTATCTCATGCAAATAAATCAAATAAAGATCCGCATAGTACATTTGATCATAGTCTAAGAACTTTAGAAAATGTTTTAGATGCTGCTAAAAATTTTAAATCACATTTAATATATATTTCCTCAAGTATGGTTTATGGAAATTTTGCTCAAGACAGTGTCAATGAAGATTCTGTTTGTAATCCAATAGGAATTTATGGGAATTTAAAATATGCAGGTGAGTTAATGGTAAAATCTTATAATCAAGTGTTTGATTTACCATATACAATTATAAGACCTTCAGCTTTATATGGAGAAAGATGTGTAAGTAGGCGTGTCGGTCAAATTTTTATTGAAAATGCAATTCAAGGATTGGATATTTCCATTGACGGCGATGGTAATGAAAAATTAGATTTTACATACATAAAAGACCTTATCCAAGGAATAACATTGTGCTGTAAAAATTCTAAAGCAATTAATGAAATATTTAATTTTACTTATGGACATTCTAGAAAAATTTCTGAACTTGCAGATATGATTAAAAAAGAGTTTCCAAGAATTGAGATATCTTACAAAGAAAGAGATAAATTAATGCCTAAAAGAGGAACGTTAAGCATTCAGAAAGCAAAAAATTTGTTGGGATATAATTCTAGTTACCCAATAGAAAAAGGATACTCGGATTATATTCAGTGGTATAAAAATTATTATAAAGATTATTTTATTAAATGAGTTTTATAAAAAATAAAAAAACCTTCATTATTGCGGAAATAGGAAATAATCATGAGGGGTCTTATAAAAACGCTTTAAATTTAATAAAAGCTGCAAAAAAAACTGGAGTTGATGCTGTTAAATTTCAAACATTTATACCTAATTTCTACTCTGATCCAAATAATTTTGAGCGAATAAAGTTATTAAAAAAATTTCAATTATCTTTTGAGCAATTCAAACGTCTAAAGAAAATTGCTAATAAAATGGGGTTAGTCTTTATTTCGACACCTTTTGATCTTTTGTGTGCAAAATTTCTAAAAAAAAATTCTGATTTTATAAAAATTTCATCTGGGGATAATAATTTCACACATTTAATACATGAAACTATCAAATCTTATAAAAAAATAATTATATCTACAGGTCTAATGAACGATAAAGAGATAAAAAAAACATATAATATGTTAATAGCAAAGTTTGGAAAAAAAAGAATAGAAAATAAATTAGCAATATTACACTGTGTTACAGATTATCCTGTAGCAAATAAATTTGCAAATTTAAACAGAATACAAAGATTAATAAAATACTTTAATAAAAAAAAAATAACCATAGGATATTCAGATCATACTCTTGGAAACGAAGCATGTATCGCCGCAGTAACACTTGGAGCAAAAATTATTGAAAAACACTTTACACTCAATAAAAATTTTTCAAGTTTTCGGGACCATAAAATCTCTGCTGATAGAAATGAAATGACACAACTTGTAAAAAGTATAAGAAAAATTGAAGAAATGTTGAGTTCAAAAAAAACATTTAATATTCAAGATCCAGAAACTAAAAATATTAAAATGATGAGAAGACAGCCTTTCGCAATAAAAGATCTGAAAAAAGGTAAAACTTTAAATATAAGTAATATTAAGTTTTTGAGACCAAGTAGACCAATAAAACCCATAAATTTAGATAATATTTTAGGAAAAAAATTGAAGAAAAATATTTATAAAGATCAAATAATTTTGAATAAAGATATACATTAATCCATGTGTGGAATTAGTGGTTTTATTTCTAAGAAAAAAATAGAAGATAAAGTTATAAATCAATTAAAAAATTTAATGGTCAACAGAGGTCCTGACTTTCAAGATAAGTTTGAAATAAAAGAAAAAAATCATATTTGTTTTTTGCATTCTCGTCTAAGTATTATTGATTTAAATGAAAGGTCAAATCAACCTTTTAAGAACAAAAATCATATTCTTTCATTTAATGGTGAAATATATAATTTTTTAGAAATTAAAAAAGAATTAGAGAAAAAAGGAAATAAATTTTTAACCAAAGGTGATACAGAAGTTTTCATAAAATCTTTTATTGACGAAGGAGCATCATGTTTTAAAAATTTTGATGGTATGTGGGCCGCAAGTATTTATAACAAGAAAGATAAAATTTTGTATCTTTCTAGAGATCCTTTTGGAGAAAAACCGCTTTATTATTATAGAGATCATGAAATTTTTATTTTTGGATCAGAAATAAAATATATTATTCATATATTGAAACATCTTGATAAAAAAATTATTAAAAATGAAAAGAAAATTAATGATTATTTATTCAATGGATATAAATCTTTAAAGAAGAACAATGAAACTTTTTTTAAAAATATTTTTTGTATAAATCCAGGTTCCTATTTAAAATTTACATCATTCAATAATATTATTTTTGAAGATTATAGAGACTTAAATTTTAAAAATTTAAAACCATTTAAATCAATTTCTGAGTCTATTCATCATATTAAAGAAGATTTAATTGAAAGTATAAAACTCCGGTTAAGGTCTGATGTTCCAATAGCATTTTGTTTGAGTGGAGGTATAGACTCAGGGGGGATTATTTCTATTGCAAAAAAAATACTAAATAAAAAATTAACTACTTTTTCAATAATTGACAATGACGAAAGATACAATGAAACAAAAAACATTGATTTAATCTGTAAAAATTTAAATATTGATAATTATAAAATAAATATATCAAATTATAAAAATGATTTTTTAGAAAACATCTCTAATCTTATAAACTTTCATGATAGTCCAATTTCAACACCATCATATTATATACAATCTTTTTTAATGAGAGAAATTAAGTCTAAAAATTTTAAAGTTTCAATTTCGGGCACAGGTGCTGATGAATTATTTACAGGTTATTATGATCATTATTTACAATATTTTCAGTATATGAAATCAATAAAAAAAAATTATAAAAAAAACTTAACTGATTGGAAAGAATACATTCTTCCAAAAATTAGAAATAAAAACTTAAAAGATAAAAATTTTTATATAAGAGATATTAACAATAGAAAAAATATTTATGAAGAACAATTTAATTTAAAAAGATACTCAAAACAAAAAAAATATGAAAAATTTAAAGAAAAAAATTTTTCAACAGAACTAATTAGAAACAGAATGTTAAATGAACTTTTTTATGAGGTTGTTCCAGTAATATTACTACATGATGATCATAATGCCATGAGATATTCTGTAGAAAATAGAAGTCCATATTTGAGTATGAAATTGTTAAATTCAAGTTTAAGAATTCCAACAGAATATTTAATTCAAAATGGATATCAAAAATATATATTGAGAGAAGCACTGAAAGGAGTTTTGGATGATAAAATAAGATTAGATAGAACTAAAAAAGGTTTTAATGCATCTTTAGCTTCATTTTTTGATCTAAATAATAAAGATAATTTAGATTATTTATTTAATGAAAATTGTGAAATTTCGGACCTTGTAGATTTAAAAAAACTTAAAAGAAATTTTAAAAATAATTATTTGCAAAACCATTATTCTAAATTCATTTTTGGAATCTTAAATGTTAAAATTTTCTTAGACAAATATTAAATTTATTTAATGAATACTTTAGTAATTACAACCGATACAATTCACCACAAAATTTTTTTATCAAATTTAAATTTGAATAAAATTAATTTGAATATTATTTTTGAAACAAAGCAAATCAAAATTAAATTTAATACAGATCATCCATATATTAATAAAAGAAATAAATATGAAAAAAAATTTTTAAAATATTTTAATCTTGATAAAAAGATAAAAAAATTTCACAATGTAAATTCTAATGAATGTATCGATTATATAGATAAATTAAAACCAGAAATTATTTTGTTATTTGGAACAGGTAAAATTACAAAATCTTTTTTGAAAAAATTCAAAAAAATAGATATTGTTAATTTACATGGTGGAAATCCTGAGGAATACAGGGGCTTAGATACATTATTATGGTGTATTTATCATAAAGATTTTAAAAATTTATTCACTACATTACATTACGTTGATGAGAATTTAGATACTGGAAAAATTATAAAAAAAATGAAAATAAAAACTAAAAATTTAAATATATTTAATCTTAGATATTTGAACACTTTAAATTGTGTTAGTTTGTTTAATTATTTTTTAAAAAATAAAAAAAAAATTAAAAGTTATAAACAAAGAAAAATTGGAAGATATTATTCTGCAATTCCTAGTGTGTTAATTGATCGATGTATTCAAAATTTAAACAAATGAAACTTTTTTCAAAAAATTCATACGAATTTAGTATTTTTTTATTTCACGGTGTAATTTCAAATAATCCTTTTGATATTAGAAATTATAATAATAAACATCTTAATAAAGATAAATTTGTAAAATTTTTAAAATATATAAAAAGTGTTGGAAATTGTATTTCAGTTGAAGATCTTTTTTATTTTAAAAAAAAAAATTTTAAAATTAAAAAAAATACATTCTTGATTACATTTGATGATGGTTTTGAAAATAATTATTCAATTGCAGCACCAATACTTGATGATTTAAAAATGTTTTCAACATTTTATTTTTCAACAGATTTTATTGAAAATAATTCAATGAGTTGGATAGATCAAATTGAACATTTAGTTGAGAATACTACATTAAAAAAAATTATTTTATCAATTCCAAAAAAAATTGAATTTGATATTTCTACTAAGAAAAAGAAAATAATATTCTTAGATTATTTAAGATATATCGTTAAAAAAGATTTAAGCTTTGATGTGAGTAAATTAATTTTATTATTGTCAGAAAAACTTAAAGTTAAAAACATAACTAGCTCAAATTCCCCAATTGATAAAAAAATTTCATGGAAAAATATAAAAAAAATGCAATCAAATAATTTATTTTCAATTGGTGGTCATTCTCATGAACATTTTAGTCTTAGCTCATTTAAAAATGATGGATTTAAATATCAAATAAATAAAAGTAAGTCTTTATTTAAAAAAAAAATGAATCATGACCTAGTTCATTATTCTTATCCAGAGGGACAAAAAATTGATTTTAATAGAAAAATTATAGACTATTTAAAGTATAAAAAAATAATTTGTTGCCCAACAGCACAGTATGGTTTTAATACTTTGAGAACAAACTTATTTAAACTTAAAAGAATTTCAATTACTTAATTTTATTATTACAAAATAGTGAGGTTGCATTATACAACCTGAGAATTGTTCATTTCCAATTATTCTCGTAGCTAAAGGTCTTTTTTCTTTTTTAATACTTCTTGTAATATTTTTTTTAGAAAAAAAATTATCTTTTATGATTTTTATTTCATATTTTTTATTTATTTTTTTTATTATAGATGAGAAATAATCTTTTGAATGTATATTAAAAAATGAATAAGCTCTTGGATTCCCAAATTTATCGAACTCATCCACGGGTTTTACATCAACTCCAGGCCACCACTTTTTATTATAAACTAGTTGTATTCTATATGAAACATCGTAAAGAACAGTTCTAATTATTACATATTTCTTTGAAACTCGAAAAATTTCCCTTAATGGTTTTTCTATATCATTTAGATGTAAAAAAACATTACTACAAAATGATATTTCATGTGTTTTGTTTTTAAGGGGTATTTTATAGATATCTCCTCTTACAAAGCTAACATTAGTTTCATTTTTCCAAGCTTTTTTTGCATTTTTCAAAAAAATTTCGTACGGATCCATTCCTAAGTAATGAAATCTTTTATTTATTGTATTTTTTAATGATCTATAGAAGTGGCCACTCGCACAGCCAACATCAAGAACTTTTTCATTTTCTTTGATTAGTGGTTTAATTATTTTTGCCATTTGTTTTGATACTTCCATTTCTGGAGATTTGCCTATTGCTCTATTGTAATAAACTTTGGCATTATTTTTATTATCTTGATATTCGTTTAAACATAATCCATATTCATTAATTATTGGTCTTTTATTTTTTTTTATCATAATTTAATTTTTGTATTATATGAGTTCTTATTATCATGATGAAATTTTTAGTAAAGATATATAGCTCATTTTCTATTTTTAACATTAATAATAAGGTAATAAACTTCATTAGTCATATTGTCAGACATATTAAATTATTGTCTAAAAATTTATCTTTAGATTCAAGTGAAATTTTTTTCTTAAAGTATTCTAATAGTAATAATTTTAATCAAAAATTTAAAACTAATAAAAAAAAGTATATACTAATTCAAACTGTCACAGATTATTATTATCTAGCGTATTATAAATCGTTATTTTTAGATAAAAAATTTATAGATTATGAAGTAATTGGTTTATGGCCATACTTTCAAAGAACTACGAGAAAAAGACATATTTTATTAGAAGTTTTAAATGAAATTTATCTTAATTTATTTGATTATTTAGAATTTTTAAAATGGAGAAAGTTATACAGATCAATTGGAGTCAAAAAAATAGAGAGATTAAATATTAGCATATTTGAAAAAACATATTTTAAATTTATCAATAAGCCTTCAAATTTTTGTTTTGAAAATAAAAATTTTTATGAATATAAAATTAATGATATAGATATTGGTGATCTACTTTATGATACTTACTTAAGGTACAGGGCTCAACCTACTTATTTAAAAAGCGATCATGCTTTCCTTAAAAAATTAATTTACAAATCTAATATGGTATTTTTAAAGCTAGAAAAAATATATGATAAATATAGATTTGAGTCTTTCTACACAAGCTATAGTTCTTACCTTCATCATGGAATTCCAGTAAGGTTTTTTTTAAAAAAAAACATTGAAGTTTTTTCTGGTCAAAATAATAGTCAATATAACAAAAAATTATCTAAATCAGACACATCTCATGTAGAAAATTACTTGTCATATAAAAGCATGATTAATCAAGTTAAAAAAAATCAAAAAATTTTAAATTTTTCAGACGAAGATCTAAAATTAAGATTTTCTCAGGATAAATATAACAAATTAAGTTATCTTCATACAGATACTTATAATTATAATAAAAAAAAAAAAATTAATTTAAATCAAATTAATGGTTTAGAAGGCATTGTTTTTTTGCAGGATTTTTATGATAGCCCACATTGTTGGGGTAAAATTGCTTTTGATGATTTTTATAAATGGACTATTTACACATTAAATATTATTAAAAAATATAATTTAAAAATTGGAGTAAAACCACATCCTAATAGTTGGCATAATTCTAAAGACTCAATATTAATTTATGAAAGATTAAGAAAAAAGTTTCCTGATGTAGTTTGGGTTGATAAAGACTATCCTAATAAAATAATTTTTAATAAGATAAAATTTGGAATTTCGTGCACTGGTACAGTTTTATTTGAACTTGCATATCATGGAATAAAGCCAATTTCTTGTGGTGAGCACCCCGGCAAAGATTTTAATTTTACAATTAATGCAAAAGATAAACTCCAATATAAAGATATACTATTGAATATTCAAAATATACATTTACCAAATTATTCAAAGCTTGATTTGTTAATTTATAATTACTTATATTATCATGCGAATTTAGATGAATACGAAAATATAGCGAGAAAATTGAATTTAAAAAATATAGATTTTGCTTCTAGCGATGGTTTATTAGAATTTATGAATAGAATAAATAATAATGATTACAAAAATTAAAAAACTTATAAATTATGTAATAGACTTTTTTGTTTTTTTTTATGATTTATTTCTTTTCAGATTAAGAAAAAAAAATTCTTTGAGATCATATAATATTTTTCTTCGTTTATTTTTTTTAACTGGAGGTATATCAAATGATATAATAAATTTTTTTGTTTCAAAAAAACCAAAAAAATTTTTAACTAATAGGGGATTACTTTCAAAATACGATGCAGTCGAGTTGAAAAAATATCAGGAAAATTTAAAAAAAAATGGATATTTAATTTTAGAAAATATTTTGACCACAAACGAAGTGGATTATTTAGCTAATGATTTAAAAAAAAAGGATGGATTTTATCTTTCAGATAAAAATGGCGTATCTGCTAAACAACGATTAAATTTAGATAACCCAGCTGAGGTAAAGTTTTTTTATTCTTCACAAGATATAATTAACACTAAAAGTTTTCAAAAAATTTTATTTGACTCATCTTTAATAAATTTTTCTCAAGAATATTTAAATTCTTATCCTGTTATTGATAATATTTCCAGTTGGTGGAGTTTTCCATCTAATAAACCAGATAAAAATGCTGCTCAATGGTGGCATTTTGATTTAGAGCGACCAAAATGGTTAAAATTTTTCTTTTTTATGACAGATTGTACTTTAGAAACGGGCGCACATTCATTCGTGAAAGAAACACATAAAAATAATGGAATAAATTGGCATTTAAGAAAAAAGGGTTACTCAAGACTTTCAGATGAGGAAATTAATAAATATTACAAAAAAGAAAAAATCATTGATATGACATTAAGCAAAGGTTCACTTCTAATTGAAGATACAAGAGGCCTTCATAAGGGTAAAAAATTACTAAAAGATAAAAGATTTTTGATACAATTGCAATTTTCCTCAAGTGCATTTGGAACAAAAATTGAGAAATTTTTTTTACCAAAGACTCAAGATAAAAATTATAAAAATGTTATGGAAGAATTTAAACATACTTATTCGTTGTTTAGAAATGAACAATAGATTTAAAATATCTGATTAAATAAATCCAAATTAAATCATTTAATTTATAAAAAAAATATGTTTAGAGTAAAGTATGGATAGTGTATTTAAAAAAATTTTTCTAAAAATTTCTAAAAAATTTAAATTTAAGTTTATATTTTTATTTATCTTGTTTTTGCTCAACTCTTTTTTTGAACTATTAGGAATTAGTTTAATCATACCAATTTATAAAGCAATAGTTGATTATCAAACTTTGATAAGTAATAATAATAATTTTTTTCTTAACTATCTTTCAACTTTAGATATTAATCAAAATCAAATTATAATTATTTTTTTTATTCTTTTAGTTTTAATTTTTATATTCAAATTTTTGATATATTCTTTTGCTTATAAATATAGTTTTAATTTAATAGCTGATCTAAAAACTCAAATTTCCTCAAAAATATTTGATAATTATGCATCCAGAGAGTATATATTTTTTAAACAAAAAAACTCATCTGCTATAATAAGAGATTTATTGATTGAGGTAAGTGAGTTCTGTGAAAGATTTGTTTTACCATTTGTAAATGTTATTTTAGAAATTTTAATTGTAATTGTACTGTTTTCATTTTTATTCTTTATAGAGATGAAAATTACTATTTTTTTCTCAATATATATAATTTTAGTATCATATATATTTTTTAAAATTATTAAAAAAAGAATACTGAAAGCTGGAGAGCTAAGATCAGATATAGATGAAAAAAAGTTTTCAATATTAAATAATTTTATTAGAAATATTAAGACAATTAAAATCAAAAATAACGAAATTTATTTTTCAAGGACTTTTAAAAATTATATAAAAGATTTTGAGGATAGTTATGCAAATTTTAACTATGTTCAAGTGTTATCAAAACCAGTTTTAGAAGTTTTGGGAATAATATTCATTTTTTCATGGATTATAATTAATCTTTATTTTGGAGCAAACTTTAATGAACTCTTTCTGACAGTTAGCTTGGTTATTTTTGTATGTTTGAGAACATTGCCCTCAATAAATAAAATTGTATATAGTTATGGTCAGATAAAATATGCCAAACCAAGTATTCAAATTGTCAATGATGAACTTAATAAGCTTGATAAAGATCAAAGTTTTTTTAAAAAAAAATCATTAATTACTTTTGATAAATTTTTATCAATGAATAACATTGATTATAAATATTTAGACAATAGTGTTAATTTATTTTCTAATTTAAATTTCAAAATAAGCAAAGGAGACAAGATATGCATTCTTGGTAAATCTGGCGCAGGTAAGACCACATTAATAGAATTAATCTCAGGTTTATTAAAACCAATTAAAGGCAATATAATTATAGATGAAAAAAAAATATTCGACCCAAACTTGGAATATCTTAATTTAGTTTATATGCCTCAAGACTTACTTTTAATAAATGGGTCTATAGCAAATAATATAACTTTTAATAATAAAAACGTTGATCAAAAAAAACTTAAGGAGTCTATAAATTATTCTGAACTTTCAAATTTTGTTAATTCATTGAATAAGAAGGAAAACGAGAATGTGGGTGAACTTGGAAACAAGTTGTCAGGTGGGCAAAAACAAAGAATTGGGTTAGCAAGATGTTTTTATGAAAACCCTGACTTCATTATTCTTGATGAAGCTTTAAATGCTATTGATGAAAAAACACGAACAAAAATACTTCATAAAATTTTTAAATTTTTTGCCCATAAAACAATAATCTATATTACACACGATAAAAGTTTTTTAGAATTTTTTGATAAAAAATATTATTTAAAAGATGGAAGTTTAAAATTATTAGATTAATTCTCTATTTCAATGACACCAATTATAATAATTTTATATAATAGACCAAAACATACTTTAGAACTTATGAAGAGTATCTCAAAAGCTTATAATTGCAAAAAATATAAATTTTTTATTTACTGTGATGGTCCAAAGAATGTGTCTGATAAATATAAAATAATTGAAATTCAAAAAATTTTAAAAAATTTCAAAAACAATCTTGATTTGAAACTTAATTTTAGAAAAAAAAATATTGGCTTATTAGGAAATATTATGAATTCAATTAGCTCTGTATTAAAAAAATTTGATAAAGCAATTATTTTAGAAGATGATTTAATATTAAATCAAAATTTTTTTTTATTTATGGATACAGCATTAAATAAATATAAAAATTCAAGTAAAATTTTACAAATTTCAGGGTACTCATATCCAATTTATAATAAAAAATCTCATTATTTTCTTCCTCTGACGTCATGTTGGGGCTGGGGTATAACCAAAAAAAATTGGTTTTTGTTTATGAAATTTTACAAAAATTTCAAGCTTTTAAAGGCACATTACTATGAAATTAAAAAATCAAAAAAATTAAAAAATAGATTTAATTTTAATGATAGTTACAATTATTTTCACATGCTTGATAATTTTTTTAAAAAGAGAGTAAACTCTTGGGGTATAATATTTTATTTATACTTATTTACAGAAAATAAAATTTCACTTTTTCCTCATAGAAGTCTAATTAAGAATAATGGTTTTGATGGCTCAGGAAATCACAAAAGTAAAAGTGATGTTTTTAATACAAGTTTTAATCTAGATCAAAAAGGGAGTTTTCCAAATAAAATTATAGTAAAAAATATTATCATTAATAAAGTAGAGCTATTTTTCAAAAAAAATTTAACTATGTATGCAAAGATAAAAAGAAAATTATATGAGAAAATTTTTTAAAAGTATCCTTCCACCATTTTTGATAAATTTCTATAGAGATATTTACATTAAATTTTTAATTTATAAAAATCGAAAGTTAGTCAGTTCTGATTATCAAGATATTGATATTTATGATACAGATCTTACTGCTGAAAAATTAAGTGAATGGGGTGAAGGAACAACTTGGAATGAAATTAAAATGTTATTTATTTCTCAAGAGGGAAAGGTATTAGATTTGGCATGTGGAGTAGGAAAGAATATGAGAGACATTAATAAAATTAACCCAAATCTTGATGTATATGGCTGTGATATATCTCAAAATCTTATTGATATATGTATAAAGTCTGGACTAGATAAAAAAAAATTAATTTGTTGTGATGCTACAAAAATAAATTTTGACCAAAATTTTTTTGATTATTCTTACTCTATTGGTTCATTGGAGCATTTTACTGAAAAAGGTTTAGATGATGTAATAGGCAAACTACATTTTATAACTAAAAAACTCTCTATACATATGATGCCAGTATCTAAAAAAAATTTAAATGAAGGTTGGATTAAAACTTATCAAACTTTTCATAACAATAAAGTTGATTGGTGGGTTAATAAATTTAATAAGAAGTTTTCAAAGGTGTATGTAATTGACTCTGCCTGGGAAGATCATATTTCAGTTGGAAAATGGTTTGTTTGTTATAAATAAAATGCTAAGTTTGATTAGTAAAACATTAAATGAAATTAAAAGTTTTCTTGCAAAGAAAAAAATAGATAATTTAGGAAAAGAATCCAAGGTTTATTGTTTAATTTTTAAAAGAAAAGCTGGCAGTTTTATAAGTATTGGTGATGATTGTTTAATTAATGGAAGAATAGTAACGGAAGCTAATAATAGTAAAGTTAATATATCTAACAATGTCTTTATAGGAGGAAATACAATTTTAGATTGTTTAAATGAAATTAAAATTGATGATAATGTATTAATTTCTTATGAGTGTATATTAAGTGACCATGACAGTCATTCAACAACTAGTGAAGAAAGAAAAATGGATTTAGAAAGATTTCAAAAAGAGCAAATGAATTGGAATGAAGTAAAAAGTAAACCAATAATCATAAAAAAAAACTCATGGATAGGTATGCGTTCGATTATATTAAAAGGTGTAATTATTGGTGAAGGAGCAGTTGTTGCCGCTGGAAGTGTTGTCACAAAAGATGTCCCAGATTATACTTTGGTTGCAGGAAATCCAGCGATTGTAAAAAAAAGATTGAAATAATGTCTACAAAAAAACATGAACTTATAATTTATAAGAAAAAGCACTATGCGGAAATTATAAGAGGGTCGTTAGTAAAAAAAGAGACAACCTTTCTGTCACCTGACAAATCATCTTTCCAGTTTGGAATTTTGGCTCATAAAAAAGGTTTTAAGGAGCCACCTCATTATCATAGACCTTTTAAGAGAACAATAAGTGATCTGCAACAAATGTTTGTGGTCCAAAAGGGAAAAATAAGAGTTGATTTATTTTCAGATTCAAAACGATTAATTAGAAAAATTATTCTTAAAAAAGGAGACGCAATAGTTTTAATTCATGGAATTCATGCAATTACAGTTCTTGAAGATATGCAGTGCATAAGTGTTAAGCAGGGACCTTTTCTTGGTGCAAAGTTTGATAAAGTAAATGTAAGAATTAAAAAATAAGAAAAATGATACCTGTTTTCAAACCGATATTAAAAAAAAAGGATATAAATGCTGCATATACCACTTTAAAAAAAGGAGAAATTTCAGGAACATTTTCAAAAAGTATAGATTTACTTGAAAAAAATTTTGCGAAATATAATAAAACGAAATATGCAGTCAGTGTATCAAGTGGCACAACAGCTTTGCATCTAGCTGTTGCTTGTCTTAACTTGCCTATAGGTAGCGAAGTATTGGTAAGTTCAACCACAAATATAGCAACCGGTTTAGCCGTAACACATAACAATCTAATACCAAAATTTATAGATTCAAAGATTGATACCTGGAATATTGATGAAAAATTAATTGAAAAAAGAATCACAAAAAAGACTAAAGCAATAATTGTCGTTCATTTTCTTGGAAATCCTTGCAAAATGGATGCGATCTTAAAAATTGTAAAAAAAAATAAATTATTTTTAATTGAGGATTGTGCAGAAGCTCATGGAGCAAAATATAAAAAAAAGATGGTAGGAAGTTTTGGAATAGCAGGATGTTATAGTTTTTATGCTAATAAAATTATTTCTTCTGGAGAGGGAGGATTAATTACAACAAATGATAAGAAATTTTATGAAAAATTGAAATTATATAAAAATTTAGGTTTTACAAAACCAAGGTTTAAGCATTTTGTTCAAGGTTATAATTTTAGAATGACAGGTATGCAGGCTGCTATTGCCAATAGTCAACTCTCTTATATTAACGAAATTATAAAAAAAAAAATTTTAATTCAAAAAACTTATGAAAAATTTCTAAAACATCCAGAAATTAAATTTCTTAAAATTGAAAAAAAAGCAAAGAGTGTTTACTGGATGGTAGGAATTATACTTTCAGATAAATTAAAATTTTCAAGTAATAATTTACAAAAAAAATTAAAAATTAGAGGAATTGATACAAGAAATTTTTTTATGTCAATGAATGAGCAGCCATGTTTTAAAAAATTTAAATCTAAAATTAAAACAAGCAATAGCAATAAGCTTTGGAAAAAAGGTCTATATTTACCCTCTAGTCATAATTTAAGTAAAAAAGAAATTAAATTTATATGCAAAGCAGTTTTAGAAAACATAATCTAAAAATTGCAATATTTTTAAGTTATAGGGACCCAAGTGAAGGTGGAGGTTTTACCATAACAGACGACATACTGAATTCAATTATCAGAAAATATAGAAACAAAAAAATTATTTTCTTCATATTAAATGATCACAAGAATATTTTAAAAAATAAAATTAAAAAAGCTGGTTATCAATATCATTTATTTTATGAAAATAAATTTTCAATTAAGTTGAAAAGTGTTATTTTTGGTTTTTTTCCTTTTTTACTCAAATTTTATAATAATCTTAACTTAAATAATTTTTTAAATTTTCAAAAAAAAAATCATATAGATCTTGTTTGGTTTATATCAGCAGAATATTATTATCCATTATTTTCAAAATATATTTCAACTGTTTGGGATTTACAGCACATAACACATCACAACTTTCCAGAAAGTGGGAGTTTTTTTAGAAAATTATATAGAGAAATTGTAATTAAAAATTTCTTAAAAAATTCTTATAAAATTATTATAGGCTCAAGAATTTTGATAAAATTAATAAAAAATAATTATAAATTATCATCTGACAAGTTTATTTATAATAACCATCCTACTCCAAAAATATTTATTAATGCTAAAAAAAAATTGATTAAAGACAATAATTTAAAAAATTACTTTTTATATCCAGCTAATTTTTGGCAACATAAAAATCACTTAAACTTATTTGAGGGGTTTAAAAAATTTAATGCCCAAAATTATTATAAATTTAAACTTGTATTAGTTGGGGATATAAAAGATAAAAAATATTTTAAAATTATAAATAATAAATTTAAAGATGATTTAGAAAAAAATTTCATAATTTTAAATTTTGTTAAAATAGAGTATTTAATTAAATTATATGATAATTGTCTGGCACTTATCTATAGCTCCTTTGCTGGACCTGAAAACCTGCCACCATTAGAGGCGATGGCAAGAAAGAAAGCAGTAATTTGTTCAAATTACCCAGGTGCAAAAGAACAGTTAAAAAATGTACCAATATACTTTAATCCAAAAAATGTAACTTCAATTCAATTTGCTCTGAATAAATTTGTTAGAAATAAAATTAAAAAAAAATTTTTTATAAGAAATACAGAAAAATATATTTCTAAAGTTTTTAGTGAAATAAATAATGATTAATTTTTTTAAAAAAATTTTTATTTATCAATGGAATAAAATTTCACTTAACAATTTTGAAATATATCAAAAAAAGAATAAAATATTAAAAACAAATTTATCAAAAAAAATAAATATTTTAATTATAAAACCTTTCAATTATTCAGATTTATACGCACCTAATAAAAAAACAAAGTTAGATACGATTAAATCTTCTCGTTATAGAATGGGGCCAATATCTCTTGTATTAGAATTTAAAACAAAAATTATTATTTCAGATTATTTTAACGAGACCAAAATAAAATTAAAAGATGAAATTAATACTTCAAATTATAAATATTACAGAGGTCAATTTAATAATAAAATAAATGTAAAAAAATTTAATTTTTCAAAATTTGATTGGGTAGTAGCTATAAAAGATTCGGTACCCAAACATGTTATAAAAAAATATCCAACTGTTTTATGGTCTTTACTATTTGAAGATCACAGAGAAATCAATTATTTGAAATATAAAATTTTTGGTAGCTCAAAATACGATCTTACACTTGATACAACACAAGGATTCACACCCTATGATATATTTAAAAGTAAAAAATCAATCAATTTTCCTTACTCTTTTTCAAACAGCCTTGTTTGTAAACAAATAGGTTTAAAAAATATTAAGAAAAAACAAATATTACTTGAAATATATCAACCAAATACATTGCCATTTAAAAATTTAAAAAATTTTAAGATTTTGAAATCTGAAGGAAATTTAGAAATTTATGATCATTTTAAAAGATTATCTCAATCAAAATATTTCTATTGTCCTATCTATAAGATTCCAAGATGGGGAAATTCAATAATAGAAGCAGCTACTTTTAATTGTTTGATTATTGGAAATCCTAATTGTTTTTGGAATAGCTTATTAATTCAAAAAGAATGTATTGCAAAAACTCATGCCGAAGGTTTAAGAATAATAAATGTTTTTGAAAAAAATAATAAACTTTATAAACGAGTTTTAAGTAAGCAAAGGTATATATTTAATCTAATTAATTATAATCTGCCATTGAATCAAATTTCTGAGATTGTTAAAAATGAATTTCCTAATAAAAAAATTTTTAATCTTTTTTAAGTTTTTGATAGATAAGAATATATAAAAAAGAAAAAGCAATTATAATGTAAATATTTTTAATATCAGAAGTTAAAGCAATCAAATGTGGAAAAATAATTAAACTTGAGTAGATTATCAATGTCTTAACTAGAGAATATTTTTTGATAAGCAGATGATGTAAATGATTATTATCAGGCAAAAAAGGGTTTTTTCTACTCGATAATCTAGAGAAAATTAACCTAATCATATCCAAGCCAGGAACCATAAATATCAAAAATATTTGTTCATAATTAATATTATTATTAGTATTAAATAGGTTAATGGTTTCAAAACCAATTAAGGTACCTAAAAGTAATGTTCCACTATCTCCTATAAAATACTTTCCATAAAAAATAGGCAATGCATTAATAAATATACAAATTGATAAAAAAATTAGATGAAAATTTATTTTATGATCTATAGATGCTAGACCTAAAAGCCATAAGCAGGCAATAATGCTTGAAAGTCCATTTATGCCATCAGTAAAATTAAATGCATTAATTAGTATAATCATGCATAGAACTGTTAAAAAAGTACTATGATTTTGAATTAATTTTTTTTCAATAAAAATTGACTCAAATAAAATTTTTGAAATTAAATAATCTTTATTAAAACTTATAAATAAGATTAAAAAAATTATTGTTAAAAAAAATTTATTTTTATATGAGAGGTTGCGAGCATCATCAACTAAACCGACAAAAAAAAGAAGAATAGAGATTAGCAATATATTCGAAAAGTAAATATTAGTTACATTAAAAAATTGTGAGTAAATTAAAAAAACTATTATTAAAGGAAATGATCCAACTAAAGGTGTATTTATTTTGTGAAATTTTCTTTTTTTATCTGGCTTGTCTATTAAACTAAAAGCATTACCTAAATAAAATCTATATTTGATATTAACTATTATTAAAATAGATAATAATAATATTAGTAAAAAATGATCAAAAAATATATGCATTCTATTAAATGAATATACAAACTTTATCAAATTTAAAGAAATATTTTAAAGACTATAGTTTAATTTATTTTATTCTCTTGTCTTTCTGTCTTGGAAGTTTTTTTGTTAATTTATCAATGCTAATTTGCGTATTAATTTTTTTTGTGAAATTTAAATCTATAAAAATTTATATAAACCAATTTACACTAATTTTTTACTTAGCAATTTGTTTTTGGTTTATTCTATTAATTTCTACAATCTTAAATAATTTGTATGATATTAAAAACATTTTAAAATCTTTTGCTTATTTGAGATTTATTCTTTTTCCTTTTGTAATAATTTATTTGCTAGAAAGAGTAGATACAAAAAAATTTATTATTTTTTTTAATTTTATAATTTTATTCTTAATATTTGATATTTTTTTTCAATTTTATTTTGAATTTGACTTATTTGGATACAAGTTAGAAGAGTTAGGAAATCCACGAATGGATAGAATATCTGGTTTTTTTGGCAAAGAATTAATTGCAGGCACTTATCTTTCTCTATTTGGTTTTACAGCTTTGTTTTTAAGTAGAGAATTAAAACTATTTAATAGTAATTTACTTTTTTTATCTTATCTAATTTTATTAATTACGACAATTATAATTACAGGTGATAGAGTTGGAATTTTGTTTATTCTGGGTATAGCTTTATTTAATATTGCTATTAATAGATATCTTAGAAAATTTTTTATTGTATTTTTTTTATTTTTTGCAATTACTGGAATTATTTTAATCAAAAGTTCTGAAAAACTCTCATATCGATATATAGGCAATATTAACTCAATAATTGAAACAAATACATTTAGTGAGGCTAAATATGAAAATCTTATAAATTCACCCTGGATTTCTCATTATCTTGTCTCTTGGGAAATGATTAAAGATAAACCATTTTTAGGATTTGGAAACAAAGGATTCAGAAAATACTGTGATAATTATTTATATAAAGAAAACAAATCTTCCTATAAAAATAAATGCACTTCGCATCCGCACAACACTTACTTTGAAATTTTAGTTGAAACTGGATTTTTTGGTTTATTTTTCTTCATTCTTTTTAATTTTTTAATTTTTGTAAAAGTATTAAAATTAAATAAAGAAATAGTAATACTTATATATTCTGTGATATTTACAATTTTAAATCCTTTTAGGCCATCAGGAAGTTTTTTAACAACTTGGAGCGGGGGATTATTTTGGATGATTATTGGAATATTATTGTATTATTTATACATAAATCAAATTAACGAAAAAAATAAATTTTAAAAAATTAAGTTCAAAGAAATATTAATTTGTTTATAAGTAATATAACATTAAAATTATATAAATTATTATGTCAGCCAGTAAAAAAGCATTAATTTTTGGAGTAACTGGTCAAGATGGAGCGTATTTATCTAAATTTTTGCTAAAAAAAAATTATGATGTGTTTGGTGTTAAAAGACGAAGTTCAAGCTTAAACACTCAAAGGGTTGATGATATATATGTTGATCCACATAGAAAGACAAAATTTAAAATGCTTTATGGAGATTTAACAGACTCTTTGTCGGTACTAAAGATTATAAATAATATAAAACCGCATGAAATATACAATCTAGCAGCACAATCACATGTTCAGGTTTCATTTGAAGTTCCTGAATATACGGCAAACGTAGATGCATTAGGAACACTAAGGATTTTAGACTCAATAAAAACTCTCAAATTACAAAAAAAAATTAAATTTTATCAAGCAGGAACTTCTGAAATGTTTGGAGCAACAAAACCTCCACAAAATGAAAAAAGTGATTTTTATCCAAGAAGTCCTTATGCAGCTGCAAAAGTTTATGCGCACTGGATTACTATTAACTATCGTGAAGCATATAGTTTGTTTGCTTGCAATGGGATTCTTTTTAATCACGAGAGTCCTTTAAGAGGAGAAACATTTGTGACAAAGAAAATAGTCTCTGCCTTATGTAAAATTAAAAAAGGTAAAAATGATATTCTTTATCTTGGAAATATTTATTCAAAAAGAGATTGGGGACATGCTCTTGATTATGTTGAGGCAATGTGGTTGATATTGCAGCAAAAAAAACCAAATGATTTTGTAATTGCAACCGGAAAACAATATACAGTAAAAAAATTTATTGAGTTAGTCTGTTTAAAGTTAAATATTGATATTAACTGGAAGGGTAAAGGATTAAGTGAAACTGGTTACTGGAACAATAAACCTATAATCAAAATTGATCCTAAATATTTTAGACCTACTGAAGTAGATTCTTTGTTAGGCTCTAGTAAGAAAGCTAAAAAAATTTTAAAATGGAAGCCAAAATATAATATTAAAATGCTTATAGAAGAAATGATTGACCATGAGTTTTCTCAATGAATTTAAATTCTAAAATTTTCATAACAGGTCATAATGGTCTTGTAGGTAATTCAATTTTGCAACATTTAAGAAAAAAAAATTTTAGAAAACTTTTTATAGCTGATAGAAAAACCCTAGATTTAAGAAACCAAAACAAAGTATTAAATTTTTTCAAAATAAAAAAATTTGACTATGTAATTAATTGTGCTGGTAAAGTTGGAGGTATTTATGCCAACAGCAAATATAGAGCAGATTTTATTTATGATAATATAATGATGCAGAACAACGTTATTTATTCATCTTATTCGACAAAAGTAAAAAGTTTAATATTTTTAGGTTCAAGTTGTATTTATCCAAAAAATTCTAAAATTCCAATGAAAGAAACTGACTTGTTATCTGGTAAGTTAGAAGAAACCAATGAACCTTATGCCATTGCAAAAATAGCTGGTATTAAAATGTGTGAAAGTTTTAATCATCAATATAAAACTGATTACAAATGTTTAATGCCATGCAATCTTTTTGGCCCAAATGATAATTATGATTTATCTAGCTCACATTTTCTACCAGCGTTAATTAAAAAAATCTATTATGCTAAAAAAAATGGTGCTAAAGAGGTTTTAATTTGGGGGTCTGGAAAGCCACTAAGAGAAATTATGTATGTTGATGATTTAGCAGATGCTTGTCTATTTTTTCTTAAAAAAAAAACTAAACAATCCTTAATTAACATTGGAAGTGGTATAGAATACTCAATACTTGATTATGCGAAAATTATTGCAAGAAAAATAGATTATAAGGTTAAGTTTATTTTTGATAAATCAAAACCTGATGGCATGAAAAGAAAATTGGTAGATAGTTCTTTGGCAAAAAAATATGGATGGAAATCAAATATTTCTTTCGAAGCTGGACTTGAAAAAACAATAAAAAATTTTGAAGAAACATTGTATTGATCTTAGATTTATTTATATTTTTTGTTGTTTATTATTTATCTTTTATTTCAATTTATTCTTATGGAAAGTATTTTACTAAAATTTTTTTTGGCGATCAAAATTTAATCAAATCTAATAAAAATGATTTTATTTATATATTTTATGGAATATCATTTTTTATATTACTTAGCTGGATTTATTATTTTTCATTTGGTTTAAAAAGTGAGTGGTTTAATTTAATCTTAATTTTATTTGGTATCATTTTATTTTTTTTTGATAAAGACAAAACAAAGAAACCTTTATTTTATTTTGTACCATTAATTTTATTTTCAGCAATTGTGATCTATAACAATCATAATGATTATCATCTTTATCATTTTCAAAATATTGTTGAGTTAACAGATAGTTTTCCTAAAATAGGATTAGGTAATCTTAATGCAAAATATGTTTACTCATCAATCTATATTTATTATGAGTCTATTTTTAACTTTCCCACTTTTAAGTACCAATTTTTTAATATACCTAGATTTCTATTATTTATTTCAATTTGTGGATATTTAATTTTTAATTTATTAGACAAAAATAGTAAATCCAAACATTTTTTGTCAGCAATTTTTTTGATTTTTATACTATTAAAATTTAAAAGATTTTCAGAGCATGGTTATGATTATCTCGTTATATTTTTTATAATGTTTATTTTTGTCGAGTATTTTTATCAAATTAAAAAAAAGTTATTTGATTTAAAAAAAATATTATTTTTATTTGCAATAACAGTTTTAATTAAAGTTACTGCATTATTTTTTTTTCCATTTATTGTTTATTCTGTATTGAACAATTATTTCTATAATAAAAATTTAAATATTATAATTAAAAATTCTTTACCAGTTCTATTGATATCTATAGTTTTTTTTGCTAACAGTTTTTTAAATTCAGGCTGTATTTTTTATTCTATTCAAAAGACATGTATTGATCATAAAAATATATCATGGTCGATAAAATATGCTGATATTGAGCACGAAAAAAAAGTAGCTGAACAATGGTCAAAAGGTTTTTTTCATCAAAAAAACAAAGATAAAATATTAAATTATGATGAATATATTAAAAATGGAAAATGGATTTTTCACTGGTTTAATGATCATTTTAAAAATAAAATCTTTGAACCTATTTTAATTTATATATCTATAATTTTCATTTTCTATTTTATAAGTCGTTCTAATCAAAAAATACAAGATAAAGATTACATTCTATTATTTCCAACAATTATCTCATTATTTTTTTGGTTTTTTAGTTTACCACAATTACGATTTGGTTATTTTTATATTTTGTTATTAATTTACTTGGTACTTAATTTATTTTTTAAAAAAGAAATTTTAATTAATTATAAAACAAAGTTATTTATTATTTTGTCATTTATTTTTTTTAATATTCATAACGTAAATAGAATTTATAATGAATTTAAAGAAAACAGTAATTTCCCTTGGTATGAGACTATTGATTATAAAACAAATGAATTTAAAATGAACAATATTAGCTATTATCACTATGCAAGAGATGAAAATTTTTTAAGAGTTGGAGAATCTAAAAAAAATATAGATTTTAAGTATAATCTTTTATTTAGTAACCATAAGATTGAAATAAAAAAAAAAAATAATCTATTGATTTTAAAAAAAAGTCAGTAATCTATAATTTTCTAAGTCCTGTATCTGTTATTATAGCTTTTTCTTGAAACTCATAGTCTGTATTTATATCCCAAAGATTGATTTCATTATTTTTACAAATCTTTTCTGATGCTAACATACCCATCAAAATACTATGATCTTGATTATTGTATTTAAAAGATCCATATCTCCCAATCGGAATAATTTTTTTAAATTTATTTAAAAATTCTTTAACAGTTGTTAGATGATCATTGTAAGTATTATCATAAATGGGGTAGCATTTTTTTATTGGTATAATTTTGTAATCTTTAACTTCTTCTAATTTGAATAAATTTAGTTTTTCTATATCACTCTTATTTATTGAAATAATTTTTTCATTATTTTTCCAAACTTCATCATCATCATTAAACCAATACTCAAAACATAATATAGAATATCCTGGTTTATTTTTTTGCTTCCAATTTTTAAAATTTGTAATCCTTCCACTTTTTACATCATCTGAATTTACATAAATCCATTGATCATCAAATATATATTCTTTTTCAATATTTAAATAAACCAAAAGTGTATTTCTAAATCTTAATTTTTGAATTGCATTTTTTGTTTTTTCATCTGGATCTAGATTATTTACCAGATTATTTATTGGCATTGATGAGATTAAGTAATCGTATTCATGAGTATTATCACCAACTTTAATTTTAATTGAGTTGTTTTGATAAATTATTTTTTCAATTTTGGAGTTAAAATATATATTTCCTTCAAGTGCTTTTATTTTGTTTGCAAGTTTTTCATAAAAGTAACCAGTCCCACCATTTGGATATGCAAATTCATCTACCAATGTTTTATGTTCATTTTTTTTTATAAATAAATTTTTAACTGCTTCACCAAGGCTAAATTTTTTTATTCTTTGGGCAGCAAAATCAGCACTCAACTTTGTACAGGGTATGCCCCATAGTTTTTCACTGTAAGATTTAAAAAAAATTTCATAAAGTTTTTTTCCAAATTTTTGACTTACCCAATCCTCAAAATTTACTAATTCTTTTTTTTTGTCAAAAAATGTTCTTATATAACTTGTGAAGCACTTCAAAGACTCTATGATCCCTAATTTTGTTAAGGCGTTAAATGGTTTTAATGGATAGTTAAAAAACTTTTTATTGTAATATATCCGGGTATCACGCTCAATCATTGTGTATTCATCTTCAATAATTTTTAACCAAAAATTATTGACTTTTAAATCTGAACTAAAAAACCTATGTGGACCTAGATCCACTTTTGACTCCCACATTTCGACTGATGCTGACATGCCACCAACAAAACTATTAGACTCATATATATCAATTAAATAATTATTTTTAGCCAAGTGATATGCAGCAGTTAATCCTGCCGGACCAGCACCAATAATTGCTATTTTTTTCTTCAAGTAATTATTTTTTTATAAGATCTTTAATATAATCTTTTATATTATATTTTGGTTTATAATTTAATTTTTTAAATCCATTAGATTTTTTTGCTGATTGACCAATTCTCTCACCTTTTCGTTCATTTATCATTTTTATTTTACTGTTAAAAAGTTTGGCGAGTTCAAGAATTGTTAAAAGTTGACCATTTCCAAGTTTATATTCTTCACCAAATTTATTTTTTTTTATAGCAAGAATACAGCTATTAATAATATCATCAATATGTGTAAAATCTCTTTTATAAGTTCCAGGTTTTACAACTGTTAAAGGTTTATTTTTTTTAAATTGTTCTTGAAATTTTCCAACCACTGCTGTCATATGTCCACTAGTAATTTGACCTGGTCCATAGACATTATAAAAGTAAGTGATTATATATTTTAAACCAAACCATTTAGAATAGTTTTTTATTAGTTCTATACCTTTAGATTTTGTCCATGCGTAAGGTGATAAATTTTCATCTTTAAAATTATTGCCAAATATGCTCGAACTTCCAGAATAAAAAATTGGAATATCTTTTTTTAAACAAAAATTGATTACTTTTGTTGTACCTATAATATTACTTTCTATACAAATTTCTTTGTTTAAAAAACTTTGGTAAATTCTAGAAAATTCCCCAAAATGAAATACCATATCAAATTTTTGATTTTTGAAAATTTTATCAATATTTTTAGTATGACCCTTAAGGTATTTTACATTTTTATTTCTAACATGATTTTTATTTGTGCCTGACGAATAATCATCTAATGAGGTTATTTTAACTAACTTTTTTGATGAAATTAATTTTTTGATTAATTTTGAGCCAATAAAACCAGCCCCACCTGTGATTAAGTAGCTTTTCATTTAAATAAGTGTTTAATTGTTAAAACAATATTTGACAACACTAATCTTTTTTAATATTAAACCATGCCTGGTGATTATTGCGAAAGTGTAATACCCGATCCCATTCCGAACTCGGCAGTCAAGCCTTTCAGCGCCAATGGTACTTTGTCTTAAGACATGGAAGAGTAGGACATTGCCAGGCATTAAGTAACAAAATTTTATTTAATAGAATTCATAATTATGAAAATTAAAAGCTCACTTAAATCTATCAAAAAAAGAGATCTTAATTCTAAGTTAGTTAGAAGAAGAGGTCGTGTGTACGTTATCAATAAAACTAATCCAAAGTTTAAAGCAAGACAGAAGTAATTTTTATGGATAATGAAAACCATAAAA
>Ga0181552_10000397_pt1 | contig 33011 bp, 29 predicted proteins | sample 011ome_18_FD_130583 | JGI IMG/M metagenome (GOLD analysis project Ga0181552, IMG submission 130583) | Coastal salt marsh microbial communities from the Groves Creek Marsh, Skidaway Island, Georgia - 011501BT metaG (megahit assembly) | ecosystem: Environmental > Aquatic > Marine > Intertidal...
CGCAATAGCAGTAGCGCTCAACAAGACGTCAAGGTCTTTGCCTAAACTTCCTCGTCGTTTTCGTGCGCTCACTTGGTATTCCTCGATCTCTGTGCAGACTCGCTATTCGAGCCACCCGACCCGTCAAGCCGGGCGTTGGATACTTGTCCGATCGCCCTGACGTTTCACGAACTCCCCCGCCAATGCCGCGTATGCTTTCGCTCCCGCACTGTAACGGTCGTAATGCAATGCCGGCAATCCATGACTGGGTGCCTCTGCCAGCCTGACATTCCGTGGAATCACTGTCCTGTAGACTTTATCACCGAAATGCTTATGAAGCTGCGCCGAGACCTCATTAGTCAATGAATTGCGGGGATCATACATGGTGCGCAGTATGCCTTCTAACTCTAACCGCGGGTTTGCGGTCTCTTTCACCCTTTCTATCGTTGCCAGCAGTGCCGACAGCCCCTCTAGCGCGAAATACTCACACTGCATCGTAACAATCACCGAATGGGCGGCAATTAAGGCGTTGACCGTGAGCATGCTCAATGAGGGGGGACAATCGATGAGAATGACATCGTAGTGGAACCCCGTCGCCAAAGCGTTTGCAAGGCGGTGCTCTCGTTGCTCCAACGCCAACAGCTCTACCTCTGCAGCCGTGAGATCTCGATTTGCCCCAACGAGTGAATAACCGTTGTCGGCTGCGGGCACGATAACCTCTTTAAGTGGCATGGCATCGACCAATAAATCGTAGGCCGTGTACTCAAGGTTGTGCTTGTCCACTCCTGAGGACATCGTCGCATTTCCCTGCGGGTCAAGATCCACTAGCAGAACCTCCCGCCCCATTGCAGCGAGACTGGCTGCCAGGTTAACGCTGGTGGTGGTTTTACCAACACCGCCCTTTTGGTTAGCTACAGCAACGATTTTCATGCGCTCGACTCATTGGTACAGGGTGTCGGTTTAAGGATGACTAGGACCCTCGATTCATCGAGATAAGGTACTCGCAAGACGCTTTTTTCTAGCACCGATACTCTCGGGTCAAGGCTTTCCAGCTCCTGATCAGCGCTCATCGATTTCATAGCCAAAATAGTGCCTGACGCCTTCAGCAAATGGGCGCATTCATCCACTATCTTAGCACTAGTCGCAAATGCCCTCGTCACGACATGGTCATATCCGGCGGTAACTTTATGGTCCTTGGCCCGAGCATGAAAGATACGTACATTGCCGAGGCCGAGCGAAGTGACTACTTGATGTAGAAAGCGCGTTTTTTTACCGTTACTGTCAAGCAGCGCGACTGTTTTGTCGGGCTGGATAACTGCTATTGGAATGCCCGGTAAGCCGGCACCCGTGCCCACGTCAATAACCGATGAACCCTTAACACTAGGGACCACCGATAGGCTATCAAGGATGTGGCGCACCGCTATATCTGATCTATCGCGAATGGCAGTGAGGTTATAGGTCTTGTTCCAGTGCTCAAGTAAATCGACATAGGCCACCAAACTCTTTAATTGATGACTGCTGACCTCCAAACCAAGCTTAGCAATCCCTTTTTCCAGTAGGGAGCGGGCCACATCAGCCATTGGCAGCGCGGCCGGTCGACTCTGTTTTTTTAAGGTACACCAACAGCAGCGAAAGGGCGGCCGGGGTCACACCAGAAATTCGACCGGCTCTTGCAAGCGACGTTGGCCTAGCTTCGGTGAGTTTCTGACAAATTTCATTCGACAGCCCTGGTACTGAAGAGTAATCCAAGTCTGGCGGTAATGCGGTTTCTTCCTGCCGTCTGAGCCGTGCAATATCATCGGTTTGGCGTTCAATATAGCCTGCGTACTTTAGTTGGATGGCTACTTGATCAGCGGCGTGTTTCGTTGATACCAGCGGCGTGCCAGATAGTGGTGCAACATCCTTGTAGGTAAATGTTGGACGGCGCAGTAAATCGGCCAACGAGTACTCTCTTGATAGCGGTTTATCCAAGAGATTAGATAGCTGAGCGGCCTCCGGTGAATTGGGCTGGATATACGTGGTTTCTAGGCGTTTCTTTTCAGCATCAATGCTCTCTCGGCGTTCCGTGAAAAACCGCCACTGCTCATCAGTAATAAGTCCCATTGCTCGACCAGCTTCGGTCAGCCTGAGATCCGCATTGTCCTCTCGTAATAACAGTCGATATTCCGCCCGAGAAGTGAACATGCGATAAGGCTCCTGAGTACCAAGAGTCACCAAATCATCGACCAAAACACCGAGGTATGCTTGGTCTCGGGTTGGCTCCCAAGCCGATAGCGCCTTCACTTTTCGTGCCGCATTCAAACCGGCGAGCAGCCCTTGAGCTGCTGCCTCCTCATAACCCGTCGTGCCATTAATCTGGCCGGCAAAAAACAATCCTGAAACTGCTTTTGTTTCCAGTGAGTGTTGCAAATCTCGGGGATCAAAATAATCGTACTCGATCGCGTAACCTGCCCGCGTGATGTGGCTATTTTCAAGTCCGCGAATTGACCTAACCAGAGACAGCTGCACATCGAACGGTAGGCTTGTTGAAATACCGTTTGGATAAAGTTCGGTCGTGCAAAGCCCCTCTGGCTCAATAAATATTTGATGCGAGTCTTTATCGGCAAAACGATGGATCTTGTCTTCGATACTGGGGCAATACCGAGGTCCAGTACCTTCGATAACACCGCCGAATAGTGGCGACCTGTCTAATCCAGCACGGATAATGTCATGGGTGTTTTCGTTGGTTGCAGTAATCCAACAGCACCGTTGTTCTGGATGCGTATTCTCAGAACCATAAAGGGACATAACCGGTCTCGGTGTGTCACCCCACTGTTCTACCATCACTGAAAAATCGACCGTAGTGGCGTCTATCCGTGGAGGGGTCCCTGTTTTTAGGCGGCCTACTCGAGGGCAAAGCTCTCGCAACCGATCGGCAAGGGTTATAGAGGCAGCGTCACCCGCTCGCCCTCCCGATGTATTTTCTAACCCAACATGTAACCGCCCATTTAAAAAAGTACCCGCTGTGAGCACTACTGTTGAGGCACGAAAAACCAGTTTGTTTCGAGTGACAACACCCGTAACGCGCTCGCCCTCCAGGGTGATATCTTCCACGGCATCCTGAAAAATATTCAGATGTTTTTGCTGTTGAAGCGTCTGGCGGATCGCGTTTCGATAAAGGACACGGTCAGCCTGCGCCCGGGTGGCTCTGACGGCAGGGCCCTTCCTCGCGTTTAATACGCGAAATTGAATACCGGCCCGGTCGGTAGCGCCCGCCATCGCACCACCCAAAGCATCGATCTCCCGAACGAGGTGGCTTTTTCCGATGCCGCCGATAGCAGGGTTGCAGGACATTTGACCCAAGGTATCAATAGCATGTGTCAGCAATAAGGTTTTAGCACCCGCCCTGGATGCGGCGAGCGCGGCCTCAGTGCCAGCATGGCCCCCACCCACGACAATCACATCGAATTGAAAATCAGTTTTACTCACACGAACGCCACTTAAGCTAATTGCAATGAACAGCACGCCAGTATAAGTCCTGAGGCCTACCGAAGGAACGCCTTAAATAACGGTAGAAATGTCACCCTGTCGAGGATTGGCTCAGCGGTCTAAAGTTGATGGGTTCCCAGTGGCGGTAAAAATTTATCGCGATGAGTAGTAACTTTAATAAAGACATAAATTATTAGAGAGAGTTAAGTTATATTGATGTTGTTGTTATTAGGGGCCCTATTAACGGTTGATAAGTCTTTCAATCGCCGACAGGCACAGGCTTTCCTCACGGTATAACCCGGATTAAAACCATACTTAAGCTGGCGTATAGGGCTGGGATGTCTTGGGGATAAGCCGCTACCAAAATCGGAAGCGGTTAAAGACCAAGAAGAGTCCCCTACTCATCCCCTCCTAATACACAGGATAAACATGCTGTGTCAGGCGTTTATCAAATAGTTGGCGATTAGTTGGGGCGTTGGACTATAACGGGGTAGAAACTGTGAGTAACCCGTGCGTATCGGGTGGGTTATTTGCCGATGCAAAAGCTCGAGAATATTTCTCCCAATAGGTCATCTGTGGTGAGGCGACCTGTGATTTGGCCGAGCTCATCATGGGCACGTCGAAGATCTTCGGCAAGTAACTCTCCAGCACCTGTTTGAGCAAAAGAGACCCTTGCACCGTCGAGCATCTCTTCCACAGCGTTGAGCACATTAAGATGGCGCTGACGGGCGCTAAAAACAGAAGGGGCATCAGCTGAGACACCAAGAAGAGAGGTGATGATGTTTTTGAGGGCGTCTATTCCGTCGCCGGTTTTGGTGGAGATAGCAACAGAGACGCCGTTCTCGTTTTTTGTGGCGCCGGCTGGGCGCTGTGAAAGGTCAACTTTATTGAAAACCGTGCAATAAGAGCCCTCAAAAAAAAATGGGTCACTGTCTGGGTTCAGTACCGTGTCATCAATTACGTGCAGAATGAGATCTGCATCTTCTATCGCAAATCTGGCGCGACGGACGCCCTCAAGTTCAACATCGTCATTGGTTTCGCGTAAACCAGCTGTATCGGTTAATAGGACGGGGATGCCGTTTAGGTTTACCCGAGCAGTAAGAACATCTCGAGTTGTTCCAGCGTGTTCGGTAACAATAGCGATAGGTTCCTTTGCCAGCACGTTAAGTAAGCTGCTCTTTCCCGCATTAGGAGCGCCCGCTAGCACGACGGTTGCACCCTCTTGATACAACTTGCCTTGGGTGGCTATGGCCAGAATGTCTTTGGTTTTCTGGCATACGCTGGTAAGACGCTCCAGCACTTTTCCATCGGAGAGAAAATCAATCTCCTCCTCTGGAAAATCAATGGCGGCCTCAATGAAAACCCGTAGAGCTACCATCTCTTCTGCCAGAGTCTTAATGACCTCGGAGAACTCTCCTGTCAGCGACGCTCTTGCCTGGCGAGCGGCGGCGCTTGTTTGCGCGTTAATAAGATCGGCAATGGCCTCAGCTTGTACGAGATCAATCTTGTCATGAATAAAAGCACGTTCAGAAAACTCGCCGGGCCGGGCCTGTCGTGCCCCTAGGTCAACGCAAGCAGCGACCAATTGGCTGAGCGTCATGCGACTGCCGTGAATTTGGCATTCCACGACGTCTTCGCCTGTGAACGAAGCTGGTGCGGGAAAAAACAGCAGAATTCCGTCGTCAATAGGATTTAGATTGTTATCAACAAACCGTGAGTAATGAGCGACTCTTGGGGTAAGGCTTCTTCTTTGCGAGAGTGTTAGTGCGATGCTCTCTGCACGTGACCCAGACAGCCGAACTACGCCAATCCCACCCGGACCGGCCCCAGATGCAATTGCAACGATGGTGTCGTTATCCAGAGTCGCCGTGTTCATAAAGCCCTCATCGATTACCGGGCCAAACCCTCACGCTCTATTTGTCGAGTAATGACATATTGCTGAGCCATGGAAAGCAGGTTGTTTACCACCCAATAGAGCACGAGGCCCGAGGGAAACCAAAGAAAGAAAAAGGTAAAAACAACCGGCAGCCATTGCATGATCTTGGCCTGCATCGGATCCGGTGGTGGCGGATTGAGTTTTTGCATGAAGAACATGGAAGCGCCCATTATTAAGGGCAGCACAAAGTAGGGATCCATCGCAGATAAGTCGTCGATCCATAGAGCAAATGGCGCCTGCCGCAATTCAACCGATTCCATGAGCACCCAATAGAGAGCTATAAAAACGGGCATCTGAATCAAAATAGGTAAGCAGCCTCCCATGGGATTAATTTTTTCTTTTTTGTACAGCTCCATCATGGCTTGAGACTGTTTTTGCTTGTCTTCAGCGTACTGCTCTCTAATCGCCACCATTTTGGGCTGTACTTTGCGCATTTTGGCCATCGAGCGATAGCTGGCTGCTGACAGTTGAAAAAAGGCGGCCTTGACCAGCAGGGTTAGCACTATGATCGCGAGCCCCCAGTTAACCACGACACTTTGAATCGTGGTTAGCAACCAGAACAAGGGTTGTGCAATCCACCACAACCAGCCGTAATCAACGACGAGATCGAGGTGAGTAGCGAGGGCGGCTAAAGCGGGTTGGTTTTTCGGTCCGGCATAAAGTGTTGCGGACCAGCTGCCACGCTCTCCCGCGCCGACAAGCAAAGCCGGGCTGGTGAATCCCGCAATATTTAAGCCGGAGTTTGTTTGGCGCGCTGAATAAGAGTGGGTGTCATCTTTGTTTGGCACCCAGGCTGAGACAAAATAGTGTTGGATCATGGCAATCCAACCCCCGATCACTTGTGCCTTCCAAGGGTCGTCAGCCATATCGTTAAAGGTAAACTTTTTAAATCGATCTTCAGCGGTAGTTGTCGCGGCACCCAAAAAAGGCTGCATACCAAAACCACTGGTGTCGGCATCGGGTGGCGCTGTGCTGTCGCGCTTTATTTGTGCGAATGGAACGGCTCGCCAGGTGTTCTCGCCGTTGTTTTCAATATCGTAGCGTACATCGATGGCATAGCTACCGGGTTCAAAAGCAAATCGTTTGGTGACGACGACAGAGTCAATGGTTTCGAACAAAAGCGCGATTTCCAACGGTGTGTTTGGGGTCATTTCATAGCGGTTTTTCGCAACCGCGAACAGAGCGCGGGATTCGGAGTCAATGCCGTCGGGGCCAACTAACCCCGACTGGGCTGTATAGGTTCGCTGATTGCCCTGTTCTAAAAGAACGAACGGGATGTTGGGCGTCTCTATGTTTTCTGGGTACGCTAGAAGAGCGGTTTCAACAACATCTCCGCCGACTAAATCAATGACCACTTCCAGCACATCAGTTTTCACTGAAACAAAACGGGATGAGTCACTCGCTTCTGTCGGTTGCTGTGGTGTGTTTTCTAGCGTGGCGCTTGGGAGTTCGTCAGCGGCGTTCTGATCTGATAATTCAATCGTGCCACCGGTAGGCAAAGAACCTTCAAGGCTGGTTTTTGACAGCCGTTGCCGTTCTATCGGTTCCTGGTTTTCAGCGCGAAAGGCGGTCCACTCTACCAATAGCAGGAGGGTAATGGCGGCGGATGCGGCGATCAGTAAAAAACGTTGTAAATCCATGGAGTCGTCTTCAGGCGGTTTGGTCGGGTGTCTTGGGTTTCTTTTCAGGGACTGGATCATACCCTCCATCGCACCCTGGGTGACAGCGGAGGATGCGCCTGATACCTAGCCAGGCCCCAAATATCAGCCCATATTCTTGTATAGCGTTCTCTGTATAGACTGAACATGTCGGTTCAAAGCGACAAAACCGTCCCACCCAGGGGCTGAACACTAAGCGGTACGATTTAATCATCAAAATTCCAACGTGAGCGGGAATAGAAAAACACCGGTCTATCAGATTTGAGTTCAACACGTTATGGCTTCGCTATTGCATCGCGAGCGCCAAGGCGCTCATCAACTCGCGCCCAAAGGGATTGGAGGACCGCGGTGATGTCATCATTGGACAGCTCGGCTATTCCGGCCTTACAGAGAAAGACGCAGTCGACAGGTGTTTGTGGCCCCTCGCAACGAAACGATTCCCGGGTTAAGCGTTTGATGCGGTTGCGCTGTGTAGCAAGGCGCACGTGTTTTTTGGCGATGATCAATCCAAGGCGCGCCTTAGAAAGGTTTTTGGTGCGCGCGAGAACCATCGCGTATTGATTATGGGCTTTCGCTTGGGGCGAGTTAAAAACCCACTGGTAGTCAGCGGGCTTGAGTAAGCGCCGGTCGTGACCGAACTTAAAATCGGTCTTTAACACGGAGTGTTGCTGCTATAAACGAGCGTGAGCCTTACAGATTGAAACGAAGATTACGCAGAAAGACGTTTTCTGCCACGCGCCCTTCTTCGAGACAGCACATGACGGCCAGCCTTCGTGGCCATTCTCGCGCGGAATCCGTGGGTGCGCTTTCGCTTGAGAACGCTGGGTTGAAACGTGCGCTTCATGGTGACTACCTGTCATTCGTATGTGGGGCGCGGAGTTTAGGCTACTGGGCAGGGTGATTCAAGCGGTTGGTAATACTTGTGTCTGGCGCCCAGCCCCTTATCAGAGTGGTGTCCGGGGTAAGAGGGGTGGTGTTAAAAATCCAGTCACTGGTTGTGGGTTGTTCGTGGGGTTTGTTCCTGGTTCGTCACCCAGATCTTATACATTCAATCAAAATCCCAAAAAAACAGACGTTTTTATTTTTTGTTGGTCTTCACTATCAATTTGAGCCCTTAACCCACAGGGACTAGACTTAAAAACCGGACAAAAAAGCACAACAAACAAACCACTTAACGCCAACATATAAACAGGTTATCAACAGGCCCGGCGGGCGCTGCCCTTGCGCTAAACTCAAAAACCGGCTAGAGCAGCATGGCTACCGTAACCTGTTGTTATTTATAAACAAAAAACCGTTTGCGCGCCGTGTTTTTTTGTGGATAACTTACAACCCATGGCGCCGGAGTCGACGTTCCGGAACGAAAGTGACTGAACACCCATAATCGAACAAAAACGGTGTTTGGGAGTATTTCGGCCAAAGCCCTGTCGGTGGTGTGTAATGCCGCATGGGACTTGGTCATTTGGAGAGAGTTTGTGTCCTTAAGTCCTACCAATATCGATGTTTGGCAGCATTGCCTGTCCCGTTTGCGAGATGTGTTACCGCTCCAACAATTCAACACCTGGATCCGGCCTTTAAAGGCGAGTCATACCGAGGGTGGTGTCACGCTGGCGGCCCCTAATCGGTTTATCCGGGATTTTGTCGAGGACAAATACGGGGGACTCATCGCCGAGGTCGTTTCGGAAGCAACATCTCCGGGCGTTGCCTGCTGGTCCATCGTTGTTGGCGAGAAAGCGCCAACCCTGACGATGGGCCTGACAAGTAATTTGGAACAGAGCTCAGTATCAAACGTACGTCCAATGGTGTCGGCGTTGCAGCCATCGTCATCGGCGAGCAGCGGAGGGGCGACGTTGCCCTCGGCTGGTGGCTTTGTACCCAGTTCCCAGCCCCCTATTTCAATTCGGTCTGGTGCGGCAATCGCTCCTACCCATCAGCACAATCTGGTCGAAAGCTATACCTTTAGTTCTTTTGTTGAGGGTAAAAGCAATCAGCTTGCGCTTGCAGCGGCTCAACAAGTAGCCGAGAACCCCGGCGATTCTTATAACCCGCTGTTTTTATATGGCGGTGTGGGTCTGGGTAAAACCCATCTGATGCACGCCGTTGGAAATGCTTTGCGCAAGTCTAAGCCAGACGCGAGGATCGTTTACTTACACTCTGAGCGGTTTGTCGCGGATATGGTTAAAGCATTGCAGCTAAATGCGATTAGTGATTTTAAGCGGTACTACCGCTCGGTGGATGCATTGTTGATTGATGACATTCAGTTTTTTGCCAACAAAGATCGGTCCCAAGAAGAGTTTTTTCACACCTTCAATGCTCTCCTCGAGGGGGGCCAACAAATGATTCTGACCTGCGATCGATACCCCAAGGAGATCGAGGGCTTAGAGGAGCGACTGAAGTCTCGTTTTGGTTGGGGGCTGACGGTGGCTGTGGAGCCACCCGAACTAGAGACCCGCGTGGCAATCCTGATGAAAAAAGCAGAACAAGCCAATATAGATCTGGCGCCAGACGCTGCGTTCTTTATAGCCCAGCGTATTCGTTCTAACGTGCGAGAGCTGGAGGGTGCATTAAAGCGGGTAATAGCCAGCGCAAACTTTACGGGCAGGCCGTTTGACATTGACCTTATTAAGGAGAGTTTGCGGGATCTGTTGGCTCTGCAGGACCGGCAGGTCAGTCTCGACAATATCAAGCGGACTGTCGCGGAGTATTACAAGATAAAATCCTCTGATCTTTTGTCTAAAAGACGCAGTCGATCGGTGGCCCGTCCGCGCCAAGTTGCCATGGCGCTGTCCAAGGAGTTAACCAACCACAGCCTCCCCGAAATAGGCGATGCTTTCGGCGGCAGAGATCACACGACAGTGTTGCACGCTTGTCGTAAAATCAAGGAGCTTCGCGAGACCAACACCGACATTCGTGAAGACTACAAAAATTTATTACGCTCGCTGACCACTTAAACGTAGAATAATCGGCGGAGTTGTTTAACGTTTTTCTAGAACAGGGCAAACCATGAAGTTCAGTATTTCGCGCGACGCATTACTAAAGCCGCTAAACCTTGTGGCGGGCGTGGTTGAGCGACGACAAACGTTGCCAATTCTTTCCAATGTGCTGTTAAGCCTTGAGGGTAAAAAGCTCTCGCTCACTGGTACGGATCTTGAGGTGGAGCTGGTGGGCCGCGTTGAGCTGGATTCGGCCGGGGTAGACGGCGAGATTACGGTTCCCGCGCGCAAACTTGTTGATATCTGTAAATCACTGCCAGACGGGTCCACTATAGAACTTAGTGTTGAGTCCGGTAAGGCAATGGTCAAAGCGGGTCGCAGCCGCTTTACCTTGTCGACTCTGGCAGCGACAGAATTCCCTTCTGTCGAAGAGGGGGTGGGTGAGCTGGCGCTGGATTTACCGCAAACCACGGTCAAACGGCTGATTGAACGAACCGCGTTTGCCATGGCGCAACAGGACGTCCGGTACTACCTTAACGGCATGTTGTTAGAGTTGAAGTCGGGCAGGCTACGTATGGTTGCCACCGATGGGCATCGGTTGGCGCTTTGCACGGCGCCAGAGCCCGTCAGCGCGGGAGACGCTTCGGTGATTATTCCTCGGAAGGGGGTTCTCGAGCTGTCGCGTCTCTTGGAGGGGGAAGAGTCCATCTCCCTGGTTATTGGGAGCAACCATGTCAGGGCATCAAACCCGCAATTTACCTTCACTTCTAAGCTAGTTGACGGCAAGTTCCCCGAATATGAGCGCGTTTTACCCAAATCACCCGATAAAACTGTGATTGGCGATAGGCTTGAGCTCAAGCAGGCGTTTGCCCGAACAGCGATTCTTTCTAACGAAAAATATCGCGGTGTTCGTTTAAAGCTCAGTAATGACACGCTCGACATCATGGCCAACAACCCAGAACAAGAGCAGGCGGAGGAGGTTGTGGCTGTCGATTACAAAGGCGACAAGCTTGAGGTGGGTTTTAACGTGAGCTACCTTCTGGATGTCTTATCTGTTCTGGATGGAAAGCAGGTTCGAATGTCACTCGCAGACTCGTCGAGCAGCGCTCTTCTGGAGGAGGCAGAGGCAGGGGACTCCCTGTATGTTGTTATGCCAATGCGACTTTAAGGGGCTTAAATCACGCTAGTCCGCGCCGCTTGGGAGGCTCAGTGCACCTAGAGCGCCTGTATATCGACCGGGTCCGTAATCTTACCGAGCAGCGTTTGACCTTGGGGCCAGGCGCAAACTTTGTTGTAGGTGGCAACGGCAGTGGCAAAACAACCATTTTAGAAGCAATTAGTTTACTAAGTACCGGCCGGTCGTTCCGAACCTCTACGGCGCGGCCGCTTATTCAACACACACAGCCAGCTTGCACAGTACAGGGCCGGCTTGTCGGTGAGGCCGTTCAAAAGGAGTTGGGTGTTCGAAGGCATCGTAGCGGTGAGGTGGAGCTTCGGGTGAATGGCATTAGCGTGGCTTCGCTGGTTGAGCTGGCCTCGGCGCTGCCTACCGTGCTAATCGACACCAGCGCCTCCGATCTTATCGTTGGGCAACCGGAGTTGAGAAGGCGGTATTTAGACGCCACCATGTTCCACGTGGAACAGCGGTTTTTGGCGTGCTGGAGGCGCTATCATAAAGCCCTTCGCCAGCGAAACGCTGGGCTCCGTCGTGGTATGATCTCTGGGTATTCTGCCTGGTGCGCAGAGGTGGCTGGGTCGGGTGAGGTGTTGTCAGCATTGCGAGAGCCGGTGGCACAACAATTAAGTCAACGTTTTGCCCGTATTGCAACAACGTTAAGCCCCTCGCTGTCGGGCGTTGATTTGAGTTTTCGCCCTGGCTGGAGCCGCCCAGACACGCTTGAGCAAGTTCTCAGGGTGGGCTTGGACACGGATAGGTCGCAGGGGTATACCCGGGCTGGCCCCCACCGTGCCGACCTTCGAATGGTAGTTAATGGTCGGGCAGCTTCAGAGGTGTTATCTCGGGGCCAGCTTAAGTTGGCGGTTGTGGCGCTGAAGGCGGCCCAAGCTGAGGTGATGGTAGATATGGGGGTCTCGCCCCCCGTGTTTTTGGTGGATGATTTGGGGTCAGAGCTGGATGGGCCCCATGCGGCGGCGGTCTGTGGTCTTCTCGCCGAGACCGGATCCCAGGTGGTTTTAACTGCCGTGGCTGAACAGGAGTTACAGCAGTATTGGCGGGGTGGGGATCAGTGCTTGTTCCACGTGGAACAGGGTTGTGTTTCCCCAGCTCGTGGGTAACTCAAAGCAAATAATGGGTTATTGGCTGACAATAGGACAGTAAAATGACAGATGAAACCGCCCCAATGAGTGGTGAATATGATTCTGGCAGCATCAAGGTTTTAAAGGGCCTAGACGCTGTTCGGAAGCGCCCTGGTATGTACATCGGCGACACGGACGATGGTACTGGGCTGCACCACATGGTTTTTGAGCTTGTTGATAACTCTATTGATGAGGCTCTGGCAGGCCACTGCTCTCAGATAGATGTGGTGATTCATCCAGATGAATCGGTCACAGTTTCGGACGATGGTCGTGGCATCCCGACGGATATGCATGAGGAGGGTGTTTCTGCTGCAGAGGTTATTATGACGGTCTTGCACGCGGGCGGTAAGTTCGACGACAACACCTATAAAGTCTCCGGCGGCCTTCATGGTGTGGGCGTGTCGGTCGTCAATGCGCTCTCCGAGACATTGCAGCTCACCGTGAGACGCGCCGGTCAGTTATATGAGCAGCTATATCGCCACGGAGTACCAGAGGCGCCTTTGGCGGTTGTGGGAGAAACAGATAGCACGGGTACAACAGTAAGGTTTAAGCCATCTGCAGAGACCTTTACCAATATAGGGTTCCATTTTGATATCTTGGGTAAGCGGCTCCGGGAGCTCGCCTTTCTCAACAGCGGGGTGCGCATCGTTCTGACGGATGAGCGCTCCGGGCAAAACGAGACCTATTGCTACGACGGTGGCTTGAACGCCTTCGTCGATTTTCTTAACCGGGGTAAAAACAGTATTAACAAAGTCTGCCACTTCCAGGCAGAAGCTGAAGGTGGTGTTGGTGTCGAGGTTGCGCTTCAGTGGAATGACAGCTTTCAGGAAAATATTCTGTGTTACACCAATAATATTCCCCAGCGAGACGGCGGTACTCACCTCGCGGGTTTTCGAGCGGCACTCACCCGAAGCCTGAATGGCTACATCGAGCGAGAGGGGATGGCCAAAAAGGCCAAAGTTAACACTACCGGTGATGATGCCCGAGAAGGTCTAACGGCCATTATTTCTGTCAAAGTGCCCGATCCTAAGTTTTCTTCTCAAACAAAAGACAAGCTTGTTTCTAGTGAGGTCAAAACGGCTGTGGAACAGTCGATGGGTGAGCACTTTAACGACTACTTGCTAGAGAACCCACAAGAGGCTCGATCAGTTGTTGGGAAAATGATTGACGCTGCGCGCGCTCGGGAGGCTGCTCGTAAAGCGCGCGAGATGACCCGGCGTAAAGGAGCCTTGGACATAGCGGGCTTGCCGGGAAAACTGGCCGACTGTCAGGAACGCGATCCGGCTTTGTGTGAGCTTTACTTGGTCGAGGGTGATTCGGCGGGCGGATCCGCAAAGCAGGGTCGCAATCGAAAGTTTCAAGCGATACTCCCGCTCAAGGGAAAAATTCTTAATGTTGAAAAAGCGCGCTTTGACAAAATGCTGGGCTCAGCTGAAGTTGGAACCATCGTCACGGCGCTCGGTTGTGGTATTGGTAAAGATGAGTTTGATGCGGACAAGCTTCGCTACCACAGTATCATCATCATGACCGATGCGGATGTTGATGGCTCTCATATTCGAACCCTTCTTCTGACTTTTTTCTTTCGGCAAATGCGTGAGCTGATTGAGCGAGGCCACATTTATATTGCGCAACCGCCGCTATATAAACTGAGTCGCGGCAAGCAAAGTCAGTACCTCAAGGACGAAGCGGCGCTGGATAACTACCTCATTCAGAATGCTCTCGATGGAGCAAGCCTGCATGTGAATCCTGGGGCGCCACCGATCTCGGGGGAGTCCCTTGAAGCTCTTGCGACAGCTCATCGATTTGCCGCAGCGACCATTGAGCGCATTGCGCGCCTCTATGCCCCCAATGTGTTGTGGCAGCTTCCATTTATGGCCTCTCTCACCCTTGATCAGCTTGCTGATCAAGGCTTGGTGCAGGCGTTCGCCGATCAACTAAGTGAGCGCCTACTATTACTTAAGGACAAGACAACAAGCTATGTAGTTGAGGTAAGGCAGGATCCAGAGCGCGGTTCTTGGTATCCAGTAGTACTGCAGACATCACACAGTCTGACGACGGAAATCACTCTCGGAAGAATGTTTTTCGGCAGTAAAGAGTACGGCGTTCTTGTGTCCCTAGGCGAGCAGACCCATGGACTGATTGAGCAAGGTGGGTATTTTCAGCGTGGTGAACGAACTTTTGAAACCGAGGATTTTGCGGAGGGGCTGGACTGGCTCATGCAAGAGGCACGTCGGGGTGTTTCGGTCCAGCGCTACAAAGGTCTGGGGGAAATGAACCCGGATCAGCTGTGGGAGACAACCATGGATCCTGAGGTTCGCCGAATGCTCAGAGTTACCATCGAAGATGCCATTCTCGCGGACCAAATGTTTTCCACCTTAATGGGAGATGACGTTGAGCCGCGACGCGAGTTCATTGAAGAGAACGCGCTTGCTGTAGCCAACCTCGATGTCTGACTAGAAGTGTTTGCGATGCTGCCCGCCTATTGCCACACCTGGTGTCTGCTGTCAGCCGCGCTTTTACACAGGGTCGGCGGCACGCGGTCATACAAGCGCAGCGCAGGGTGATGCTGATATCAGTGTCGACTGGTGTCTTTCGAGTCAGAACTGTTCTCATCGAGCAACTGTAACCGATCATTTTCGGTAGCGATGGGCCGCAGGTCCTCAGGAAACTCCCGTGTGGCTTTGGCAGACAGCGATTGAAATCGCTCTACTTTGCCTTGCAGCCCCTGGCGCCCCGTTAACGCTGTGACGGTGTCGTTATACTTTTTCGATGCCGTTTGCAGGCTACCTCCAAGGCTGGCAAGACGCTCAGCAACCAGGCTAACAGAGTTAAAAACATCTCCCGCTCGTGAGCTTATCTCCCGCGCTTCTTCATTACTGCGCTCTACCATCCATAAATTCGCTACGGTGCGCAAAATAGGCATTAACGTCGAGTGGGACACCATCACAACCCCCTTCTGGTATCCATAGGCAAATAAATCCCGGTGGTTTCGCATCACCTCGATGTAGGCAGGTTCTACGGGCATAAACATCATGACGAAATCGGGACTCGATAACCCTGGAAGCTGCTGATACGCCTTATCAGCCAGGCTATCGATGTGCGCCTTTACCGCTTGAGCGTGGCGCTTCAGCGCAGCATCCCGCTGGGGCTCGGAGTCGGCTGCGACCGCGGCTTCGTAATCAACCAGCGATACCTTGCTATCGACGACCAGGTTTTTGCCCTCGGGTAGGCGAATGACAAAATCTGGTAATAACCGCTTTCCCGACTCATCTTTAAATGCTGTCTGACTATCATAATGCTCCCCAGCGCGAAGCCCTGCCAGCTCGAGGGTGCGCTCAAGCTGGGCTTCCCCCCAGTTCCCCACCAGCTTTTTATCTCCCTTAAGGGCGTCGGTGAGGTGTTGTGCATCAGCACTGATCGACAGCCCCACCGTTTCGAGCTGTTTAATTTGCTGAATGAGCGAGGCGGAGTTCTGAACCATATCGGTATGAACTTGGTTAACTCGATGTTGAAAGCCATCTATCTTTTCGGCCAGCGGCTTTAATATGGCTCCGAGGCTATCTTTGTTGGCGTCTCGGAGCTCTTTATCTCTTGCGGCTAGCAGCTCTCTACTGAGATTTTCAAACTCAATTTTGAGGCCCGCTTTATTGGCGTCGCTTTGCGCAAGCTGCTGTTCAAAGGAGCGCGCTTTTTCTTCGGCTTTTGCTTGTTCAAGTTTGAGCTCACTTTGCAGATGCAGTTGTTGCCGGCTAGCCCACAACCATGTTGCGAAAGCACCTACTGCAAGGCCGATGCCAATACCAATAAATAAAGCCGCCTCCCCCATATTCGCTCCTTACCCGGATAGCAGTGCAATATCCGCAATACGGATAAAGCTGTTTCGCAAAGCACTGAGCAATTGCAGTCGGTTTAAACGAAGTGCTGGGTCCTCGGCGTTCACCATCACCCGATCAAAAAAAGCGTCAATAGGTGCTCGCAATGCCGACAGGTCCTCTAGCGCGCCGGCGTAATCACCGCTAAGTATCTTGGGTTCTGACAGGTCATTAATATGGGTAAGCGCCTCAAACAACGCTTTTTCTTCCGCTTCTTGAAGCAAGCTTTTCTGGGGTGTGCCCGTAACGCCGTCGGCTTTGGCCAGAATATTTGCCACGCGTTTGTTAGCGGCTGCCAGCGCTGCAGCGGCGTCTGACCCACTGAAAACATGGAGCGCCTGCACACGCCTATCAATCTCTGCGGGACTGGTGATGCCTGTCGCCGTTACCGCCCGTAACGTTTCAACAGGAATGGATTGATCCTCATACCACGCGCGTAGACGATCAATCACGTAGTTGAGCAAGGTAGTTGCAGTGTCTTTTTGCAGGGTCTCTTTGGGATAGCCCGAAATCGACTGGTCGATTAAGACTCCCAGGTCCAACTCGTTGGGTAGCGCGAGCAGGATTCGAATAACGCCAAGCGAGGCTCGCCTGAGTGCGAAAGGGTCTTTTGACCCCGTAGGGATCTGGCCCAACCCAAAAATACCCGATAGCGTATCCAGGCGGTCTGCGAGCGCAACACAGGATGCCTCCAAGCTCTCCGGGAGCGCATCGCCCGAAAACCTGGGCCAGTAATGTTGTTCGATGCACACAGCAACTGCTTCGGGTTCGCCATCATGTCGAGCATAATGCCCACCGGCTATTCCCTGAAGCTCCGGGAATTCTAAGACCATGTCAGAAACAAGGTCGCATTTGGCGAGCTCAGCCCCGCGCCGCGCGATGGCGCTATCACCGCCCAGAGTTTCGGCAAGCCACCCGGCAAGCTCAGCCATGCGCCGGGTTTTATCACCCACGGAGCCCAATTGCTGTTGAAAAATAACGGCGTCCAATTTTGATGCGCGCTGTGCGAGCGGGGTTTTTTTATCGGTTTCGAAAAAGAAGGCGGCATCGCTTAACCTGGGCCGAATAACTTTTTCATTTCCAGAAACCACTGACGCGGGAGAGTGACTAGCGATATTTGATACAGTAATAAAAAGTGGCAGTAACTCGCCCGAGCTATCAAGCAGGTGAAAATATTTTTGATGCTCTTTCATAGACGAGATCACGGCTTCTGACGGTACGGCAAGAAAAGCGGGGTCAAAACTTCCAGACAGGGTCACTGGCCACTCGACCAAGCCAGTCACCTCCTCCAACAAATCATCGTCAATAACGGCGTGCGCCCCAAGTTCTAGGGCTTTCGCCTGTACTTGCTCACGAATCAAGCTTTGGCGAGCCTCAAAATCTGCAACAACAAAGGCAGCGTGGAGTTCTCGCTCGTATTCGCTCGCGGCGCTAATTATCACTGGCTCTGTGTGATGGAAACGGTGTCCCCGACTTTCTCGTGCACTGCTTAACCCAAAGAGTTCAACGGGCAGCACCCTGTCACCTAGCAGAGCGACCAACCATTGCACCGGCCTCAAAAACTCATGACGCTCTCGCCCCCAACGCATGCGCTTGCTGACAGGGATGGCTGCGACGGCATCGGTAATAATCTCTGGCAGCACGTCAACGGCATGCGCGCCTTTTTTTACACGCAGTAATCCCAAGCGTGGGCCCTTCGGGTCATTGATTTCAATCAATTCTTCAGGAGCTACCCCCTGTTTTTTAGCAAAACCCAGAGCTGCCGGACTCCATTGGCCTGCCTCGTTCTTGGCACTTGCCATCGGCGGGCCAGCGACTTGCACTCGCTCGTCCTGTGCTTCCGTCACCAGCTTGGTGACTACAACAGCCAATCGCCTTGGCGTCGCGAAGCGATGAACCTCTCCGTGGGTTAGTCCCTTCTCCGATAGTCCAGCCACAATGTGCTGTTCCAGCGCAGCGACCATGGATTGAAGTGCCCCTGCGGGAAGTTCCTCGGTACCAAGTTCGAACAAAAAATCAGCGGTTTCTTGATTCATAGTGACGCTTCCAGTGCTTGTGCACGGAGATCGGCGTCGGCTTGAGGAAACCCCATGGCAGCCCTAGAGGCGTAATAGGCTTGCGCGGCCGCCTTTGCCAGGTTTCGCACCCGCAGAATGTAGCGCTGTCTTTCGGTGACGCTGATAGCATGGCGGGCATCGAGTAGGTTGAAGGTGTGAGAAGCTTTCATCACCAATTCATAGGCGGGTAGGGGTAGTTTTTGATCGGCGAGTCGCTGCGCCTCGCGTTCGTAAAAGTCGAAGTGGGCAAATAGTTGATCGATATCCGCCTCTTGAAAGTTGTACGTCGACATTTCCACCTCGTTTTGATGGAACACATCACCATAGGTAACCGTGCCCGCGGGGGTCTCGGCCCAAACTAGGTCATACACCGATTCGACGGACTGCAAATACATTGCAATGCGTTCAAGCCCATAGGTGATCTCCCCGGTCACCGGGAAGCACTCGATCCCACCCGCCTGTTGAAAGTAGGTGAACTGGCTGACCTCCATGCCATTTAGCCAAACCTCCCACCCCAATCCCCAGGCGCCTAGCGTGGGTGATTCCCAGTTGTCCTCGACAAAACGGACATCGTGTTCCAGGGTGTCGACCCCTAAGGCTTTCAGGCTATCTACGTAGAGCTCCTGAAAGTTGGCGGGGCTGGGCTTCATCACCACTTGAAATTGATAGTAATGCTGAAGTCGATTGGGGTTTTCCCCGTAGCGACCATCTGTTGGGCGCCGGCTTGGTTGCACATAAGCGGCGTTCCAGTTCTCCGGGCCTACGGCGCGCAAAAAGGTTGCCGGGTGAAACGTACCCGCGCCTACTTCCATATCTAAAGGTTGTAGGACGATACAGCCATGGCTGGCCCAGAAGCTCTGCAATCGCAGAATCAGCTCTTGAAACGTTTGGGGAATCACAATGGGATCCGATCATCGGTAGTTGTGACCTTAGTATACCCGCGATCGACAGGGCATAATAAGACCTCGTTGTTAACGGGTTGGTGCATTGTCCTCATTATTCCAGTGGTTTCGCAATCGTGCAGCACGAGTGTTGCTGGGAGGCTCATTGTGGTTGATGGCGAGACTCCCCATTGGCTGGGCGCGGGCTATGGGTCGGTTGCTGGGCCGCTTGAGCTATCAATTAGACGGGAGAAGTCGACGGGTGGCGGAGCGCAACATCGCGCTAGCATTCCCTGAAATGGATGAGGTGCAGCAGGATGGTTTGGTTCGAGAGACCCTGCAGGAAACTGGGTCGCTGGCTGCCGAAATGGGCCATGTGTGGTTGCGGCCGTGGAGCCGCACCGCGGCACTGATCAATCGCGTAGAGGGAGAGGGTTCGGTGAAGGCCGCTCTGTCCCGAGGTCGTGGGGTCATTGTTCTTGGTCCGCATCTCGGTAACTGGGAGGTGTTGGGCCTGCATCTGGCGACCTTGGGCGAGATGGTTGCCTTGTACGAGCCGCCGAAATTAGCCAGCCTTGGTCCGATGATTAAACAAGCGCGAGAGAGAAGTGGCGGTTTGTTGGTCCCCACTACCCCCCGGGGCATCGCGTCGTTGGCTAAGAGCGTCAAGGCGGGGGGAATTTCCGGCGTTCTTCCTGACCAGGTTCCCGATGCTCCAACGGGTGGGCTTAACGTGCCTTTCATGGGGGTTGAGTGCGGCACCACAGCCCTTGGTTGTAACTTGATACAGCGAACCGGCGCAGCAGCCTTTATGGGGGCAGCCTTTCGTTCCAAGGGCGGTTTCGATGTGGTTTATGTTCCCGCCCCGGAGGCGCTCCATAGTGATGATCTTGAAGTTGCATTGACCGCAATGAACGACGCTGTTGCGCTGTTATTGGCAGGTCATGAGGCTCAGTATCAGTGGCAATACAAGCGTTTTAGAACGCAGCCCAACAACGGTCTTGATCATTATCAAGACCTCAAGGTCGCGCGCAGTCAGTTTCAGCGCCGACCATCATTCTTTGAGCAGGAGCCTAGGGCTTGACCGCTATCACAGGAAAAATTATTGCCGGTGTTATCGGCTATATCACCTTAGGCCCGGTTGGTTTGCTGTTTGGTATTGCGATTGGTCACGCCTTTGATCGCGGTTTGTGGCAAGCCCTTCAGGCGGCAAATCCCGATAACTTGGCGCAAATGCAAAAACAGTTTTTTGCAACCACTTTTACGTTACTCGGTTATGTAGCGAAGGCTGATGGTCGTGTTAGCGAGGCGGAAATCGCCCAGGCAGAAGCGCTTTTCAGGCAGCTTCGTTTGGGCCCGCAGCAGCGCCAGGATGCCATCCAACGATTTAAAAAGGGTGCCGAGGCTGGCTTCGACCCGGCTGAGACTATCCGCGCATTTACAGGGCGCGTTGGCATTCGCCGACAAGCACATAGCACTCTGCTGATGTTTCTTGCCAGCATGGCACTGGCGGATGGAACTTTGGATGGTGAGGAGCGCGATGCCCTGCACACGATCTCCAGCTTGCTGGGCGTTCCAATCCGCGAGGTAGATCGACTACTGGCAATGTTAGCCGCCCAATCCCGCTTTCACAGGGAGAGCGGTTATCAGTCACCTCAGGCGTCCCCAGTAAAGCGATTAGAAGATGCTTACGCAGCGCTGGGTATTTCCGAAGCCGCAACCGATGCGGAGGTGAAGCGAACCTACCGTAGGCTCATGAGTGAGAATCACCCCGACAAACTGATGGCCAAAGGGGTGCCGGATGAGATGTTAAGAGTGGCCACAGAACGATCCCAGGAGATCTCGACTGCCTATGAGGTCATCAAGGAGTCTAGGGGTATGCGCTAAACTTGAACTATGGGCGCCAGAATGCAGGGGTAAACAACACCAGCAAGGTAAATACCTCAAGCCGGCCGGCGAGCATGGCCACACACAAGAGAAGTTTTCCGGCTTCGTTCACCCCGGCGTAACTTGCTGCGACCGATCCGAGACCCGGCCCCAGGTTGTTGAGTGCGGCGGCGGTTGCCGAAAATGCAGAAGTAAAGTCCAGACCCGTCGTGAGCATTAGCAGCATAATGGTCACGAGAGTGACCATATAAACCGCATAAAAACTCCAAACCGCGCTTACTACCGAGGGCTGGACCCTTCGGGAGTCGAGTTTTAGAGGAATCACGGCGTTGGGATGGAGCAGCTGCTTGAGCTCGCGCATCCCTTGGCGAAAGATCAGAAGAAGACGCATTGCTTTGAGTCCACCTCCGGTTGACCCCGCACAGCCACCCATAAAGGAAAGCATCAGCAAGAAAAAAGGGAGGAAGGTCGGCCAAGACGCAAAATCCTGTGTGGTAAATCCGGTGGTCGTCGCGATAGATACCGTTTGAAATAGACCGTGAATTAGCCCCTCTGAGGGAGGTAGGGCTTCGCTCAAAATAAGCGTGGCACAGGTGACGACGGTCGCTGCGCCAATTACCACACTGAAAAAAGTGGTTTCTGAGTCCTGGGAGTAAATGCGCAGGTTTCTTCGCTGTAGGGCGATAAAATGCAGGCCAAAATTGATAGCCGAGATCATCATAAAGACCGTACAAACAAGCAATACTTTGTCGTTTTGAAAGAACCCCATGCTGCCGTCATGAGTCGAGAAACCGCCGATCGCAACTGTCGAAAACGCATGACAGATCGCATCAAACACGGGCATACCCACAAAGCTGTAGCTTAAGGCGCAGAGCGCTGTCAGGCATACATAGATCTGAAACAATGCTTTGGCAGTACCGGTGATGCGGGGGGTGAGCTTTGTATCCTTTGCGGGTCCTGCACTTTCAGCGCGGTACAGCTGCATACCGCCAACCCCTAGCATTGGCAAGATCGCCACAGCCAATACAATAATACCGATGCCGCCCAACCATTGGAGCAGTTGCCGGTACAGTAATAGCGATCTCGGCAGGTCATCCAGTCCAATGATCACAGTGGCGCCGGTGGTTGTCAGGCCGGATATCGATTCAAAAACAGCCCCGGCCAGAGAAAGTTGTAGTGCGTCACTGGTGTAAAAAGGGATCGCACCGAAGCACCCGAGGACAATCCAAAAAAGGGCGGTCACAAGGAAACCATCCCGGATTCGTAAGTCTCTGTCGGCATCTCGAAAGGGCAGCCAGATCGCAAGCCCGGCCAAGATATTAATACCAAAAGCCAAGCCAAAGGGTCGGGCCGAGCCGTCTTGGTCGTACAGGGCAAGCAGGAGGGAGGGAAGCATCGCCACGCTGAAAATCATTAGCAGTACGCCGGTGATTCGCAGGGAGATGGAGAGGTGCATCAGAAAAACCCAAATCCCACTGCAAACAAATGCTCTACATCGGCAATTTTATTGCGGTCGGTCAGGAATAAAATTACGTGGTCATCGGTTTCCACCACGATATGGCTGTGAGCAATTAGCACTGAGTCGCCCCGGAGGATCGCACCAACGGTCACCCCTGGGGGCAGCTTGAGTTCGTCGAGGCGACGACCAACAACTTTTGAGGATTTAGTATCGCCGTGTGCCGTCAGCTCAATCGCTTCGGCAGCGCCTCGCCGCAGCGAGTGGACGTTACCAATATCCCCACGCCTGACATGGGTTAACAAACTGCTTACCGTTATCTGCTGGGGCGAAATGGCGACATCGATGTCGGCACCAACTAACTCTGCATAAGCCGAGTTGGCAATGAGGGTGATGACCTTTTTGGCCCCAAGTCGTTTTGCCAGCACCGACATCATGATGTTTGACTCATCGTTGTTTGTCAGCGCACAAAACACATCGGTTTGTTCAATGTTTTCCTGCATGAGGAGCGCCGGCTCATTGGCTTTACCATGAAGCACCACGGACTTCTCCAGCATTTCCGACAGAGTGCGACACCGGTCATAGGACAGTTCGATGACTTTTACTTGGTATTGGTGCTCTAGGCGACTTGCCAGAGTTGCGCCGATGTTTCCACCTCCCGCAATCATGACGCGCTTGTAAGGTTCGTCGATAGTTCTAAGCTCAGCGGTCACGGCCCGAATGTTTTCCCGCGCGGCGATAAAAAATACCTCGTCGTCGGGCTCAACGACCGTTGTTCCTTCGGGAATAATTGGTGGTGAATTTTCCCTAAAGATTGCGGCGACACGGGTGTCGATATTGGGCATGTGTTCTCGAATTTCTTGTAGTTGGCGACCGACAATAGGGCCGCCCTCAATCGCACGGACCGCGACCAGTCGTATGCGGCCGTCGGCAAAATCCAACACCTGGAGTGAGCCCGGGTTGGCGATCAGCTGTTCGATATTGTTGGTGACTAACTGTTCAGGTCCGATGATGACATCGACCGCAATAGCGCCGCTGTCAAAGAGCTCTTTGGCTTTCTCTAAGTAGTCACCCGACCTGACCCGCGATATTTTTGTCGGCGTTCGATATAGGGTGAAGGCGATTTGGCAGGCGAGCATGTTCATCTCGTCTGAATTTGTTACCGCGATCAGCATTTCTGCGTGTTCGGCGCCGGCATTGAACAGCGTACTTGGGTGTGCTGCATCCCCGAGAACGGTTCTGATGTCTAGGCGTTCTTGTAGGGCGCGCAGGGTCGAAGCTTCGCTGTCGACGACAGTGATCTCATTCTGCTCATCAGCGAGGTGCTCGGCCAAGGTTCCGCCGACTTGGCCGGCTCCTAGAATAATTATCTTCACGGGTTCAGCATCCCTCCCGATAAAGTTGCACCGACCTTAAACCTGAATGCAGATATTTTCATGGGGAATTTGCCCGTAATCTTGGTGGCCACTAGTCAGTCCGGACCAGCCCGGCAAAGAACAGGCCGTCTCCCGCATGAGTTTGTGGTAGCACTTGATATCCGTATTTTGTCATCACCGCCCCCGGGACTTTAAGCGCCAAAGGTTCGCAGTGGGGTAGCTGCTCAAGTGCAAACGCGACTACGTCATCATTTTCCTCTTTGAGCACCGAGCAGGTGACATAATAAAAGCGCCCCCCCGGTCGCAGCAGCGGCCAGAGACTCGTAACAATAGCGCGCTGTTGGGTCTGGAATTGAACAGCATCGGTGGCGCGTCGCAATAATTTGATGTCTGGGTTTCGCCGGAGCACACCTGTGGCTGAGCAGGGCACGTCAGCCAGGATAATGTCAAAGCGCTGGTGCGGGTTTAGCGCTGCTATTTGTGTTGCATCGCCGCACTGAATTTTTATATCCAGGGAAAGCCGTTCGGTGTTTTCCCGAATTCGCTCGAGGCGATCTTCGCTAATGTCCAGAGCGGTAATGTCAGCCAGCGGCGCAACCTCCTTTAGGTGGCAGGCCTTTCCGCCCGGTGCGGCACAGGCATCGAGAACAGCATCCCCTGGCCTCGGTGCAATAACGCTCGCTGCAAGCTGGGCGGTTTCGTCTTGAACGCTGCAAACCCCCGCCTTAAAGTCGGGTAAGGCCCACACATCGGTGGGCTCTTCGAGTTGAATACCGGCTGGAGAGTGCAAGCAGGGAGAGGCAGCAATACCTGACTGCTGCAGGGCTCTCAGGTAGGCATCACGGTCAGTATGATTTTGGTTGATCCGAAGGCTCATCGGCGGACGACTTCTTGCGGCAGCAGCAAGTGGCTCAATGTGATCGGGCCAGTCCTTGGTGAAACGATCGAGCAGCCAATCAGGGAGAGCGAGCTTCTCGGCGGGGGTTAAGGCCCGTTCCAGTGCTTCAGCTCGCCGCTGGTAATTGCGCAAGACCCCATTCACGAGGCCTTTGGCCCACCCTTTCCCAAGGGCCTGGGTGGCGGAAACGGTTTCTGACACCGCGGCATGGGGCGGGATACGGAGTTCAGAGAGTTGATGAATCCCCAGCGCCAGCAGCGCCGCTATATCTCGGTCTTTTTCTTTCAACGGCTTGGCCATCAACTGCTTGAGTAGGCCCTGAAGTCGCGGCCACTCCCTGAGCGAGCCGTACACAAGGGTTTTAAAAAGGGCGAACTCTCTCGGGTCCCTATCCTTCACATACTCAGGCATCACCTTCGCCAGCGACTTGCCTGCCATGACCGCTGCGACACATCGTGCCGCGCTCGCGCGAACCTGGTGAGCAGAGGACAAAATCAGGGTACCAATGGCGAGAACTTGCGGCCCGGGGCAAGCGCTGCCTTTCGGCCGTTTATTAACTCGAGTGCGGGAAGAGGTTTGGCATTGGGAAATTGAGCCACCTCAATCACCAGCCCGTTACGACCACAAGCCACAAGGATTCCCTCTCGATCAGCACTCACGATGGTGCCGGGCTCTGTTCCATCGAAGGACCTATCTGTCGCACGCGCTTGATAAATTTTGACTCGCTGGCCATCGAGAAAACTATAACTCGTGGGCGATGGGTTAAAGGCTCGGATTTGGCGGGCTATTGCGATGCCGTCCCCACCCCAGCAAATCTCGGCTTCTTCCTTACTGATTTTCGCGGCGTAAGTTGCTAGAGCACCATCCTGCTTGATCGCGTTTTCTCGATGTTCTTGTAGTCGGTCCAACGTTTTTATAAGTAACGGCGGAGCTATTGTGGCCATTTTATTGAACACCGCATCACTGGACATTGTGGGATCTAGCGGGAAAGCCTCGCTGGCCAGAACATCTCCGGTATCGAGCCCTTGGTCCATTTGCATGATAGTGACCCCGGTTTCATCATCCCCTGCCTCAATGGCCCGTTGGATCGGCGCTGCACCGCGCCATCTCGGGAGCAGCGAGCCGTGGACATTGAGACAGCCATATTTCGGGATGTTGAGCACCGGGGGAGGAAGCAGTAAGCCGTAAGCTACCACGACCATGACGTCGGGCGCCCAAGCCGCGATAACGGCCTGGTCTTCTGTTGGCCGCAGAGACTGGGGTTGTAACAGGGGTAGTTGTGCGTCCAGCGCCAGCGTTTTTACAGGAGAGGGCAGCAGTTTTTTTCCCCGCCCCGCAGGCCTATCTGGCTGGGTGAGCACGCCAACGACTCGATGTGTTGATTCAAGCAGTGCTTCGAGGTGGCGTTGAGCGAACACCGGGGTGCCCGCAAACACAATTGATAGAGGTGTCGACACGTTTAGGCGCGCTGTCTGTGTGCTTTTTCCAGCTTGCCTCTGATCCGCTGGCGTTTGAGGGGGGAGAGATAATCAACAAATAACTTGCCTTCAAGGTGGTCTATTTCGTGTTGCAAACAGATAGCCATCAATCCCTGTAGTTCTTCTGTGAAGGTTTCGCCTTCTTTATTGAGCGCAGTGACAGCGATCCGTGTTGGTCGATTGACGGTCTCGTAGAAGCCGGGTACTGATAAACAGCCCTCATCATATTCCCCAAGGGTTTCATCGAGAATGACCACGGTGGGGTTGATAAAAACCCGCGGCGCTTGCTGATTGTCAGAAATATCCATGACGATTACCCGCTCATGAACATCGACTTGCGTGGCGGCCAAGCCGATGCCTGGGGCCGCGTACATCGTTTCAAACATGTCATCAATGAGTGTTTTTATGCGGCTATCGACCTCATTGACCGGCTCCGCTACCTTGCGCAGGCGGGGATCTGGAAACTCGAGGATGGAAAGTCGCGCCATGGGGATAATTTGCCTGTAATGGATGGGTAGGAGCAGAAGATGGCAGGATTTGTGCTTGCCTCTTCGGGATACCGCGCTCAAACTGACATTATAGCGCGGCCTTGTGCCCAGCGTCTCGGGTAGCCGAGGCGCTTTGACGACAGGCAACTGATGCGTCCGGTACGGACCGCCAGGGAAGGTGAGGGGATATAAACGTGGGGATAGCAAACACGCAGCGCACGACGAGAGGCCGTTTTTACGCCCTGTTGTGTCGATACACCGAAAACTTTTTGGGTTGGTGCTCTTTGGCGAAGCTTACTCGGGCAATGCTTACACAGCCGGCATTTGCACAGACACAGGCAGTACTCACTCGATCAGTGTGTCGCCCTTTGGCGGCAATGCTTCGAGGGGTGCTGGCCTTCACAGTCCTGTTCGGCTTGACCACCGGCACTCTTGCGCACGCCGATGAGCTTTCGCTGAGGCCTGATGTGCCTCTTTCTTATGTGGTTAAAAAGGGCGACACCCTATGGGATATCAGTGACCTTTACCTCAAAGAGCCTTGGCGCTGGCCTGAGCTATGGGATAACAACCCCCAGGTTGATAATCCGCACCTTATATATCCTGGAGACGAGTTGGCATTGCGTTGGGATAATGGTGTGCCCCGCTTGGGTCTCGTCAGACGTAGTGATGTCAAACTGACACCCGAACTACGAAGCGAGCCTCTTGACACAGCAATCCCACCCATTCCTCGTGGTCAAATAGACCCCTTCTTGCGCGAAAACAAAGTGTTGGTGCCGAGCCAGCTTGACACACTTGCGTATGTGATCGCGGGTGACGCGGGTCGGATTATCAGTGCTTTGGGGGATCGCATTTTTGTTCGCGGCAGCCTGGAGCCAGAGGATAAGGCATTCAATATTTTACGTCAGGGAGATGTGATCGCTGACCCCGTGACGGGGGAAGTGCTGGGAGTTATAGCTAGCGACATCGGAAGTGCGTCACGTCTTAGTATGGATTCACAGGCAGCGGGTAATGCGGACGTTGAAGAGCTTGAAGTGACCCGAATGGCGGAAGAGGTCAGGATTGGTGATCGACTGTTGCCCCTTGAAGAGGGCGTTTTGGACGCCTATTTTCAGCCCAAGGCTCCGAGTGTTGCCGTTGAGGGCGCGTATATGATCGGTGTTGCGTCCGGCGTGACGCAAATTGGCCAGATGAACATTGTGACGGTGAACCGCGGAGACCGTGAGGGCCTCGAGGTGGGTGATGTTCTGGCTATTTACCAAACGGGCCAGGTTGTCGAGGATCCCGTTACCCGGGAGATGGTTGCGCTCCCCGATGTGCGTGCCGGAGTGCTCATGATTTTCGCGGTCTACGAGAAGGCGAGTTTCGGCCTGGTGCTCACAGCCAGCCGACCGCTTGCGGTCGGCGACAAACTCAAAAACCCCTAACAGGATGTTGATAGCCGTTACCTTCTGAAGCGGCGCGGTCTCAGTGCTCACGGAGGAGCCAATTGCCGTATTTTATTGGACAGTGTCCGGTGGCGGATAGTCGGTGGTTTCGATTTCTGCAATCCCCGTTGCTCAATCACGAGGCGCGCCGTTGGCTGCTCAGAAACGGCGTTGATCCGGCAACCCCCCAAACCTTAAAAAGCGTTGAAGCCGATCCCGGTTCAACCACACAAACAGCGGTTTTACGTGATCTTTTTCAGGAGCTGCAGCGCCCAGGCGCCATTCCTGCGCCGAACCCTGACCCGTTGGTTCGGCTTTGTTCGCTGGGTGAACCCGATTATCCGCCGCTCCTCGCAGAACTAGCCGATGCCCCGCCAGCTCTTTTTTGTCGCGGTCGGTTTTCAAGCCTGTCGAGGCCAGGAATTGCTATTGTGGGGACGCGTCACCCTTCTATCGCCGGCACCAAGATTGCGAGGACTTTGGCCGCGGAGCTAGTGCAAGCCGGTTTTTGCGTTGTCAGTGGCTTAGCGCAAGGGATTGATACAGCGGCGCACCAAGGCGCTGCGGACGCAGGGGGGCCGACAGTTGCGATCATGGCTACCGGGTATGACCGGATTTACCCTCGCCGCAACCAGAGGCTCGCTGCGGAAATTCAACGTAACGGGCTTTTGATGACGGAGTTTTGTGCCGGTGCCGCTCCCCACCGGTGGCACTTTCCCCGGAGGAATCGAACACTTTCCGGGTTGGCGCTGGCGACGGTCGTCGTCGAGGCGGGTCGACCCAGCGGCACATTGATTACTGCAGCAGCAGCGGGGGAGCAGGGTCGGACCGTATTTGCCTTTCCTTGGTCAGTGCAGCATCCGGGCGGCCAAGGGTGCCTGCATTTGCTGAAACAAGGCGCGACGCTTGTTACCTCAGCCCGGGACGTGGTCGAGCAGCTGTCCAGCAGCCTGCGTGCTTGGTACGAGCTCACCTCTTTTCCGCCGCTAGGTGAGTCGGAAGGTGGAAGTGAGTGTCTCGAGGAGCCAGGCACGACTGTATTGCTGCCTGAGCACAAAGGGTTGGCACGTGACGCCCAAGATCTTTTGGTGGCCCTTGGTGACTCCGCACTGGATATAGCATCACTGTGCCAAGAGCGCGGAATGGAGCTCCCCCATATGATGATCTTGCTCACGCAGCTTGAGGTTGCAGGCCATGTCGAGCAGACTGCGCATGGTTTTTGGCGCGCAAGGGGCGCGGGTACGTGAGTAAATTCAGGACGCAGACATTATCAGCTTTTGTGACAGCGGGGGAGGTCGTGGCGTGCCCTGCTGAGGCGGTGTGGGGGCTTTCTTGTGACCCCTTTTCGGAGTCGGCTGTCGAGGCGCTACTGGCAATGAAGGGGCGCGCGGTCAACAAGGGGTTAATTGTTGTCGCCGCCGATGTCGGTATGTTGGGCACCGTCTTTACGTCGCTATCAGCGTCTGAGCGCAACGAGGTGATGTTGAGTTGGCCCGGCAACAACACGTGGGTATTGCCAAACCAGGGTTATTTCCCCGCATGGATTACGGGTGACAGTGGTTATGTTGCGGTTCGCCTAACCGCATCCCCTGCGCTTCGCGCATTGAGCGCTACGGTTGACGGACCCCTTGTTTCCACCTCAGCCAACCCAGCGGGTGCACTGCCTGCGCGTCATGGGTTTCAAGTCGTGAATTATTTTGGCCCCGGTTTGCCTCGGGCTGTGGGGCAGGTTGATCTTCACGGGCGCCCTTCCACCATCCGCCAGATTGGATCTGATGAGATAATTCGGGCTTAATTCGTCCCAATCTGAAATAACCCAAGCGAGCTCGGTGCGCTGACAGGAAAGAGTTAAACCTTATGGACATTCAAGCTGTTGAAATGTTTCTTCGAGATCTGCAGTCTCGCATCTGCAGTACCCTCGAGCAGGTTGATACCGAGGCAGCCTTTATAGAAGAAGCATGGGAGCGACCTGAAGGTGGTGGCGGTGCCACGCGCGTGCTGTCAGAGGGTGCAGTTTTTGAAAAGGCGGGTGTGAACTTCTCTCATGTCATGGGGGATAATTTGCCGGGTTCTGCAACAGCCGCGCGGCCACAGCTGGCAGGACGAAGTTTTCAGGCGATGGGTGTTTCTTTGGTGATTCATCCCAACAATCCCTATGTGCCCACGTCACATGCAAATATTCGACTCTTTGTCGCCGAAAAACCGGGAGAAGATCCGGTTTGGTGGATGGGTGGCGGCTTTGATTTAACGCCTTACTACGGCTTTGCTGAAGATGCCATTCACTGGCATCGGGTAGCGAAAGCGGCCTGTGACCCATTTGGTGAGGACGTTTATCCCAAATACAAGGCCTGGTGTGATGACTACTTTTTTCTTAAGCACCGCGGTGAGTCCAGAGGTATTGGCGGCCTGTTCTTTGACGACCTGAATGACTGGGGGTTTGAATCTACCTTTGCGTTTATGCAGGCGATCGGCAACGCGTATCTCGATGCCTATGTGCCAATCGTGGAGCGGCGAATGCATCAGCCATTCGGAGAGCGGGAGCGCCAATGGCAGCTATATCGGCGAGGGCGCTATGTTGAGTTCAATCTGGTTTACGACAGAGGCACGCTTTTTGGGCTTCAGTCCAACGGTCGCACCGAGTCAATCCTGATGTCGCTTCCTCCCTTGGTGCGCTGGGATTACGGTGTTGTGCCTGAGCAGGGTACACCGGAGGCAGCGCTGACGGACTACTATCTTAAGCACCGGGATTGGTTAGCAGTCGATCCTGCTGAAGCCCCCTGATTCATTTTGCAGCGATGACCTCCGATCGAGTCGCCCACCCCATTCCCGAGACGGCCTATGCCGTGTTTGGGAACCCCATTAAACATTCAAAATCCCCCGCTATTCACACAGCTTTCGCAGACCAATGTGGCGACGACATCACTTACCGGGCTGTTCGCGTTGAGATTGATGAATTTGAGCTCAAGGCCACCCGCTTTTTTCAGCGCGGGGGTGGCGGCCTGAACGTTACACTTCCCTTCAAGGAGCGGGCTTTTCAGCTGGCGGACGAGTCGAGCGACAGGGCGAATCAGGCGCGTGCTGCCAATTGCCTCATACCGCTTCCCGGCGGCAAACTTCGTGCTGACAATACCGATGGCGTGGGCATGATTCGAGATATGGTGGCCAATCACGGTTGGCAACTGTCGGGCCGCCGGGTCCTTGTTCTGGGTGCCGGCGGTGCTGCGCGAGGCGTTATGCATCCGCTGTTGATGGAAAACCCAGGCCAGGTGATCGTAGCTAACCGGACCGCTGAGCGAGCGCAGGCGCTGGCCGCGCAGTTTTCGGGACATAAAGTACCCGTGTCTGGTGGCGGCTTTGAGTCGCTTCAAGGACAGACCTTTGACCTAATTATCAACGGTACCAGTGCCAGTCTGGACAATGAGATGGTTGCTCTTCCTAAGATTACACTGACCGAGCGGTGCTGCTGCTACGACATGATGTATGGCGCCGAACCTACAGCTTTTATGCGTTGGGCGGCATCGAAGACCCCTTGGGCGGTTTCCGATGGTCTTGGCATGCTGGTTGAGCAGGCGGCGGAGAGTTACTTTCTATGGCTCGGCAAGCGACCCAATACGCGCCGGGTTATTCAAGCACTTAGGCTCCAGCTAAGTCTCTAGGGCTGGACACTGCCATCAAGATACTGCTGTTTTAACGTCGCATAGTTTTGCGCGCTGTAGCCGAGAAATGTGCGTTCTTCATCTGAGATCGGACGGACTGGGCGGGCCGGGCTTCCCGCGTAGAGCATCCCGCTTTTTAGCCGCTTGCCCGGTGTTACCAAAGCGCCGCCAGCAATCATGACCTCGTTTTCCACCATCACCCCATCCATCACGATGGCGCCCATCCCGACGAGTACGCGGTCACCAATGGTGCAACCGTGAAGAACAGCGCGGTGTCCAACGGTTACCTCCGTCCCGATGACCAATGGCCAGCCGCCGGGATTGAAGTCACTCGCATGGGTGACGTGCAGGACCGAGTTATCTTGCACGTTGGTTCGTTCGCCGATGGTAATGTGGTGGACGTCTGCACGCACGGAACAGTTGGCCCAAATGCTGACGTCATCGCTAATTTCGATGTTACCCAAGACGGCGGCGGTTGGGTCAATCATAACTCGAGCACCTATAACGGGGCTGGAGGTACCCCAATGTCGAAGGTTATCTTCTGCTCGGTAAGACACGGATTTCATGAAATTTCTGCCTCTCGTCGTATAGTCTGTGCGCTGGGTTGGATCGTAAAAACAGTAACAGATGTTAAGGACATAAAGCTTTGATAGAACCCCCAAAAAGTAATGAACGCTTCATCGCTGGGGCGGTATGTCCAAAGTGCGCCGTGATGGACCGGACTGTGATCAGCGCTGATGGAGAGGTGCGTCGATGTATTGCTTGCGGGTTTTCCGAGGGCCGGCCGCAAGACAACCTCGAACCGCTGCCCACGCGAGTATCAAGGCCGGCGGCCCGCCGGGTCGAAACAGCGCCTGAGGTCGTGCGCCTTCTCGATGTCAGTCCGGTGAAAAAAGTAGAAGATTAACAAAAACCGATTTTTTGCAATAAACGCAACATATAGCGCTTATTATCTATATTTACCACTATATATAGTGTCCCGACCGTTATAAGCTCGGTGAATGCCTGATAACCCGCGGCTTAAGCCGTTGGGATCTGTCCATTTCCTTGCATTTCGCTATAATCCGCGCCGCCGAGCCGCAATAGATTGCGGTCGAGCGTTTGGTGCGACGTTTTCAACCGGTCAGTGCCATCAGAAGTTGGGGATAAAAAAATCAACAATACGCCAACCAGACCCCTTTGGGGGTTTGAGTGGTTGTGTGTATGCAATTTAGTTAACGGGCTGCAGCACGGTTGGTGCAGAGGGGCAGA
>Ga0181552_10000401_pt1 | contig 32871 bp, 46 predicted proteins | sample 011ome_18_FD_130583 | JGI IMG/M metagenome (GOLD analysis project Ga0181552, IMG submission 130583) | Coastal salt marsh microbial communities from the Groves Creek Marsh, Skidaway Island, Georgia - 011501BT metaG (megahit assembly) | ecosystem: Environmental > Aquatic > Marine > Intertidal...
TTAATGACCCATGCGTAACCACTATGGTTTGCGACGTTCCAAGCACCACTAAAATTTACTGACATTTTCACTTTGTCACCTTTAGCTAGAGATTGTACGGGTGTGTCACCTTCGACGGTACACATCACACGTCTGTATCTGAAAGGTACTTTTATAGTCAAGACGTTCCCTTCGAGTGGATCGTCCACTCGATTTTTATTTATGATGAATCTAGACTTAGACTCTTGAAGACCGTGTATGTAATCACGAGTTCTGTTATCGACCTCCACGCGTATGTACATTTTAGAGTTGAAATCATACATGGGTGTGTATACCGTGCCCTCTATTGGAATCATGATTTTCTGGTATATATCGTTATTAAAATTAAAGCTATAAGTATGAATAGAATGTGCGTGACTAACACGGGTTGTAAAGGGTAACGGGTCCCGAATCGTTCGTGGCAGAATGAACGTCCGACCTCCACAGCCGCTTCGATACTCGAGTACGGCGTGTATCTCGGAGACATCATTCCACATAGCGCCACGTGTTTGTTTTCGCCAAAGAAGGGTACTTGTCCGCGAAGACTCAAAACACCCGAAGACTGATCGAAGTGCCACCGACCATCCTTCCACTCGGCACCCCACCCTATGCGTACATTCCTCGGTTCGGGAACACCGAGTTGTTGAATCACACTGGGTGTGAGTACATCTGGGTGCGTTGTTAAGACGTCTTCCGTGAGTTCACACACGACACACGAGATGGTCTTACCATCGGCGAGAACCACGGGTTGTAAACGAAGTGGTGTTTCCATACCGAACTCCAAATCTGAGCGTATCCGTATGGGCTCGTCGTAGTCGAGTAAGACGTTAATACACCCGTAAGTGCTCGGACCTATCTTCTTTGTTATGTCTTCGCCCCAATTCTCACCTACCAATTGGAGTGCTTTACTGTTGTCTACACACAAGACGAGTAACCCGTCGTTTATGGTGACCCCGTCCCTGAATTTAGCCTCGTATCCGTCCTCGAGGTACTCGACAGACTCGAGGTGTGTGTTAAACATGAATGTCGCGCCGTTATCCAAGAGCGCCTGTTGCATCGCGTCGCTCATCACTTTTCCGGATACACTCTGTGTGTACTGTTTAGACATGCCCACGTGGTCGAAACTTTTTACGAACTCGTACGCGGACATGGTCTCCCAGTCAACTCCGTCCATGATAAACGTGAGCGTTTGAATCAGACGTTCACCACTCGAAGTCATGTTTCCCAAAGCATCTTTGAGTGAGATGGACTTGTACTTAGTAGGCCTCGCCAACACACGTCCCGCGAGAGAGGCGAGAACCCCGTAATCCTTGATACCTAAATTTCTGAATACGGTTTTGTAAACATCCGTCTTCGCGGGTTGAAACACGTCGTCCCATTCGATTCCCATCTCTCTGAAAAGACTATCGGTGTTTACGAATGCGTTATCAAACACGATTCTGTGTGCGTGTAAATCACGGGTCTCTGTTTCTGGTTCCCACCAAGAACCACCCGCCGATGGTTTGCGATCATATATGATGACCTCGTGGTCGGTGGACCTGAGAAGTTCCCACGCGACAGACATGCCTGTGGGTCCGGCACCCACGATGTGGACTCGCATTTATAATAGTATGCCAAAAAAATATACACATATTATAATGCAAGCTGGAAAGGAACTCAAAAAATTACAAAAGGCGAGGGACGCACAAAAAAAGAAAGTAGAAAAAAGTTATAAAAAATATGATAAAAAACACGTGGCAGGTAGTAGACGTACACCCGTTTATGAAAAAAAGTATGAAACTAATTACAATAAATTGAAAGAAATAAATAAAAAACTTAATAATAATGCGTCTAAAACGTTAATGAAAGAAAAAGGCTTGTTGGGAAAAAATAAAGCACTATCACTTCTTAATGAAATAGAAAGAAAGGGAAAAAATATACCTAACATACCACAAAATATAAAAAATATCATAACCAATCAACTAAAAAGTAGACCAAAGATAAATGTGACTCGAGAATTGGTGTCAAATTTTAAAAACTATCCATTCCATATTCAAAAGAAGATCGTAGATTTGTTGTATAACACGAACGTTCCAGTCAAAAATATCATGAATTATGAAACACTCGAATACATAATGAACAGAATCGATTCAAACACGAACCGTATGATGTATAAACCAATTAAGCATTCAATAAAAATGAAACAATTTATGAATGAATACAAAAAATATTACAATTCTGGTAAAACTTATAAACAATTCGTAAATATAACTTATAAACTAAATAGTGCATTCAATTAGGCCGGAAGATACAACGCGTTCCGCGTGAGTTGGTAAAACACGAGGAGGGACACGGTCAAGAGTGTTTGAAAGTCTAGGTATTCCATGGACATGATGAGTAGAAACACGTTGAGAATCACGTGCATGGGTATTGGTTTCTCCGGTCCATACTTCGTGTAGAATCCGTACGTCGCCCCACCCGATAACAGAAGTGCGTTGATGGCAGTGGCGTACGATGGACGATACAAGAACCACGCGGTATACAGAAGTGAAACGTAAGATATGAATATAGAACGTCTACCAAGTTCCTTCATGCTGTCAACGATCAATAGAGGTTTCCTTTCCAACAGTTTAGATTCCCAATGTGGACCAAGTATTAAGTAGGAAACATATAGGATCACGAAAATATACCACATTTTTATTAGTATCTCAGAAAAAAAATAAAAAAAATATTTTTTTGAAAACTTTTTTTAGAAAAAAGAAATGTAAAAAATAATTTTTTTTCTAAAAATTTATGAGAAATATTATGTATAAAAAATACTTTAGGTATGATTTAGATATACCTCCTATATATACTCCGTCTTTTGGTTTGATTTATATATACCTATACTATTTTCATAAGAAATTTCTATCACAAAAAACAAAATAAAAAAAATATTTTTTTGAAAACTTTTTTTAGAAAAAAGAAATGTAAAAAATAATTTTTTTTTCTAAAACTTTTCTGAGATCCCAAAAAATTCTATTAAAGAAAAAGCTCGAACCATGTCTAGAGATGAACCCATTAACACGAGCATACAATTACCACGTGATGCGCGCGGCGAGTAAGACTGTCGTGCCCGGTTACAAAGGTAAAGAACCCGTCGGGTGTGAAGCAGACATGCGTCGACGAACCGTCTCACAAAGTAAGGTACACTTGGTACACAAGACTGTTTGGGACCCCGAACGAATGACATACATCACGAAACATTACCTACCCGACGGTACTCCGTATAACGACATGACGTTAAAGAATAAAATATCTTCATAAAGTAAGGATGCGGACATGTGCACCAATAAAATTAATACCAACGCGCGTTAAACAGAAACGTAATACGTGGAAGTTTGCCGCGGAATTCTTGTGGCGTAAGAATTTTGTAAAAAATCAGTCCGAACTGGGTGCGTGGACTCGAGATCAGTTAATAGAGCTCGGTCCGACCTTTGTAAAATTAGGCCAGATTGTATCAACGCGCGCAGATCTTTACCCTGTAGAGTTTACGCGGGAGCTCGAATCTTTACAGGATAATGTCCCTCCGATAGAGATGGAACGTGTAAAAGATGTTGTAAACACTAACGATGTATTTTCGGAGTTCGACTACGAACCTTTTAAATCCGCGAGCATAGGACAAGTACACATGGCTAAACTGTTAGACGGTCGCGAAGTCGTGGTAAAGATAAAACGACCGGATATTTATGACATCATGAAGAGGGACACGGATAACATAGTGGACGTCGTAAACTTTTTAGAACGGGTGGGCATAGACACGGGTGCGACGTCTGGTAAGGTACTCGAGGAGTCCATAGAGTATCTATTGTCTGAATCGGATTACGGGAAGGAGATGGAAAACGCACACAAAATGCGTAAGGCATTCAAAGGTGTGAAATGGGTAAAGATCCCAAAAGTGTACGATGAGTTCTGTACGGAAGACATGATAGTCATGGAGTACGTGAAATCCGATAAGTTTACGGAGATTCGTGACGAAAAAGTGAACCCCAAAAAGATATGCGAAGCCCTGATAACATCTTACGTGATTCAAACTATGGAGAAAGGCCTGTTTCACGCGGACCCGCATCCGGGAAATTTGGGTTTCTCGGAAAATGGGAAACTCGTGTTTTACGATTTCGGGCTCGTGATAGACATATCCGACGAACTTAAGCTAGGTTTCCAAGACCTGTTTAAGTGTATCATAAACAGGGACACGAAAGGTATGGTCGACACGCTGATACGACTCAACGTGATCGTCCCCACGACATCCGATACGAGTGATATCGAAATATTTTTCAAAACGACTTTGAACTATTTAGAAACATTGGACGTAAGTGCTTTTAAAAATGATGTATTGGACGACGAAATACTCCTATCTCTCGCCAAAAAGAAGCCATTCACAATTCCTACGTCATTCGTGTATCTCGCCAAGGCCTTTTCTACTGTGGAAGGTACGTGTATAAAACTAGACGAAAATTTCAATTACTACGAATACTTGGAACCCATGATACGCGAACAATTCATAGACAGTTTTGATGTGCAAGACATGTTTTCGACATCTTTGGAGATGCCTTCGAGGATACGAAACATAAGTACGGCTGTTCTGGGTTTGGAAGAATCCAGAGCATCCATGAAACGTTCGTTAGAGAGGACTAGGAAAGAGATGCGGTACGCGCAATACAGTGTTTTGTCTGCGGTGTTTGCTGGGAACATGGTGGATCATCTACCAGCGTTTATATTATTATCTACGTTGAGTGCGTGGTTCGCGTTTACTTCTCATAAAAGTCGATAGAAACTTCTTCCTTTGGTTTCTTTTCTTCGACGAAGAAAGCTTTGTGGCTTTCCAAAATCTCACGGGAACGAATCTTTTCACCCTCCGCGATTTCGGAAAGCTTTTCTCTGATGCTCGTGAAATCATCCACGCGTTGCTTCTTCATTTTCTTACCGTACTTCTTGAACTTCTTGCGAATGGAGGCTATGTTAGCTGGAGTGGAGGTCGCGATGACAAACATTTATTATCTCTTGACATTTTTTCTCGGTGTAAAAACCGACTTTAAGAATTTACTAGACGCTATCATTTTTTGTGTCTTCACGGCCTTTTCAAACTTTTTTATATGATCCAAAGTCACGTTTTCGTTTCTCACCTTGTCGCGCACAAACTTCTTCTCTTCGCGTGTCATGTACGGAGACGCATTGATGTATTTGATTCTGTTTGTGATTCTCGCACTAATGATCGAGTTGACGATGCGACCTACTCTGGGGTCTTCGCGTTTTCGTTTACTTTTCAAAGATACGAGTGCATTCGCGACATTATTCATCTTACTATTATTTTACAAATTAATTTGCGCTATACGGTCTAACATATCACTTAAATAGAGACCTGAAAATGAAACGTTATTATTTCTGTATGAGAAATTACCACTATTACTCTTCTTTATGGTCTTCATGATTTTAACGCGCTTTTCGAGAGCTTTGAGTGCCTCGTCACTCTTTTGAATTTTTTCAAATTGTGAAGGTTTTATGCCTATGACATCTAGAATTCTTTCTACAGATGGAGAGTCTCGTTTATAAAGTTTGAGAAACTGGTACAGCTGCGCCAAATAATTGACGAGTTCTGTCTTGTACACACTTAACACGCGGGTGTTGTTCATGTAATTCTCTATCATATCGTGTCCCTTGTACATACGACGCGCATCAGAAATTCGCACATTTTTGCGTAGATTATCATAGTTCAATAGGAGATCGACGACTTCCTTTCTCTTTGGTTTATTAAACACGATTCCTTGATTTATGTAATTGTCGTAAAGTTTCGCGCGCGTGGGCGCCTTTGATTTGTCACTCGGGAGCGTGGCACCTCTTTTGAGTCTGTTTACTATCTTGTTATATTCCCTCATACGTGAGAGTATTTCCCTGTTTATCATGTTCTCATTTTTGAGACCCATGTTTGAGAGTATATCTTTGATTGCTTTGTTACTCATCTTACTATTCCATTACAAATTAATATTAAGTCGCTTGAGTTTTTCCTCAAACTCTCTACGTTCACCCGGTGATTCAATCTTTTCACCCGTGGCGATGGCTCTGATTTCGGGGCCTGTTAAGTGCATCGCATCCGCGCGGAAATCCTTGAACGCCTCCATCGTGACGGGGACGAGTGGTTGGACGAGTTCATAAATTGCGTTCGCGTATTCCCTAATCTCCATTTGTGCGTGTTCGTCCATGCGTAGGTGAAGGTAGTGCATGAGATTATGGAGATTGATCTTCCAATAGAATTCCGTGTACGTCGATTGTGGGAGGTTGCCACGTGCCTGTTCCCGGCACGTACCCCTGTCGAGAAGGTCCTGGTACAACTCAAACGATTCATTGAGCTTTTCAGAAACTTTAGAGGATAATTCGTCACCGACATCCACGACACCTTCTGAGCCCTGATTGTTTACTTTGGATTGCCCGCGTAGAATGTCGGGTTCGTAGTACTGTTTCGGCACGACGGAGTATCTGGCGGAGAGTTCGTTGATGCTGGCCATGCGGTGGCGCATATGCTGTCGAGCGATATAGATGGGCATTTTGATGTGAAACTTGAATTCCACCATTTCGAAGGGGGTGGTGTGCCAGTGTCTAAGGAGATATCGAATAAGTCCCCGATCTCCTCTTGAGGTTTTAGTCCCATCTCCATACGAGACTCGGGCGGATTGTACGATGGCCGCATCCAAATCTTGTTGAGGCATGTGGTCCACGAGGCGAACAAATCCGTGATCCAAGACATCTTTCTGCATGATTATTTATACAACGGGTTAAATCTTTAATTCGTTAACCTAAGTCATAGATGATACGAGTGTATTTAGTAACAGAATGGAGAGCATCTCTGACCTTTTGAGCGCACGCATAGAACTTTATGGAACCAAGAAGAGTGTATGGGATGGTTCGCCACTCGAAGGTATTCGTAAAATGAGTGCTGATGCGATCGGATTTGAGGGCGAGGCGCTCCTATTCAACCTCTGCAAAAAGTATGGCGTAGACGTTGAATGGGATGGTAATACGAATATCTCTAAAAAAGGTGATAATAGGGATTATGATATGTTAGTACGTGGTAGAACAGTCGAGGTGAAGACGGCCAGAATGGGCGAAAGCGGTGCGTTCCAGCATGAGTGTTTACGTAATCAAAATTCCCCAGAATTCTGGATATTTATTGATATTTCACCACATGACACATACTTTACTATTATTGACTGCTATGATTTGACAACCAAACATCCCATATTAGAGCGCACGGCACATTCCAGAAAGAAAACCAACGATGTATTCAAACTTGACACGAGTGTATGCGTGCTTGACAGAGGTATTAATTCTGAGATAACGTTACGGATCGCACACGGTGATCCTGACGACGCATTTGGGCCGTGGCTCAAATCTCGGATCCAACCGTTATCCGTCATCGAAGAAATTGATGAATTATCGACGCTCTTAGATTCAAAGCTGAGTTTGTCGATTTGAAACTCTCTTTAGACCATTCAATCTTTTTAGCTTTTGTAACAAAAGACTCGACGTCTCGTTTGAAAAATACGCCGTACCCCTTCTTACCCGGTAATTCATCGAATGTATCATATACTTTCATATTGTTTTCACCAAAACATGTAGATGGTAAATACACGTGACATTTTCCTATCATTTTTACATTTCTTCTAGACGCTACGGTACCTCCATCTGATATGGAGTATACACACACATCTTCACTGTCTATCTTTTTTATTTCGAATTCCTCGTTTTTTGTGTGTTTGGACCATATTTGAAAAACTCCATTTATTTTAGTCTCATTTCCATCGGGCATATGAAACATCCCACTCAATTTTTCGCTGTGAATGAGGTTGTACCCCTTTACTCGTTTTCTAGGCGATCCTCTACCATCACTTTCAAATAGCTGTGGTAATATGAAAGCCACGTAATCTGCGAACGCGTGTGAGTGATTTATGAAATTTAGTGCCATGTGTCCTCTTAACCCAAACGGTGGGTTTCCTATGACCACGTACTTCAAAGATGTATCTGGTGGAGTCCAATCTAGGAAGTCGGATTTGGTTACACCCTCACATCTTGGTTCTATGTCTAGACCTATCTTTTTGTGTGAAAGTGCATTGAAAAAACTTCCATCTCCCGCAGATGGCTCTATGAACGTGTATTCATCTGGTTTTACACCCGTGACATGAAAGAATGTATCGATACATTTAATTGCCATGCTCGGTGGGGTAAAAAATTGATCCTTTGATTTGTGTGTATACTCACCGTAATCTATATTCTTCCCAAGTATTTTGAGTAAATCAAAATCATAATTATGCGGAACATCTTTTAACAAGATCCATCTATTTACTGTACCTGACACTATATTTAGTTTCTTGGCTATCTCAGAGACACTATGTGATTCCAGACATTCCTCTAGTAGCTCAAATGACATCTGCGTTTTAAACACGTTGTATCCTTAAACTTTTTAATTCCACGACATCCTTTCTCTCAGGCGCCTTAGCAAATAGGGGGTGAGTTCTATCATGTTTCCAAACGGAACGTATCTGTAATCGATACCTATGTTTTTACCCATTCCTAAAAGTTGCGCGGTCACGTATTGATCCTTGTCAAACCTCGTCGCGTAACGAAGAGACCTTTCATTGTGTGTCGCGATGATGGCGTGTACGTGTGGACACACGAGTGAGTACGCCATCGCTTTTGCGTACTCGTTGTCTACGTCTGCCTTATTTGAAAACAGACCTTCTTGTGTTCTCAAGTAGGCGCCACGCACGAGCTTTGCGCCTAGCATGACCCCATCTTTTTGTGTGTCGTCCATGTCACACAGAAGTTCTTGCATCGCCCGCGTTCTATACATTTGGTAGGTCTTGTATACATGAACAACATTTCGTGTGTTGTGTTCCGCCATCATATCGTAACATATGTCTGGGTACAACACGTCTTCGGCGTCTATGCAAATCTTTACACCGTGTTTCTTCGCCGTTTTTATGATGGAGTGTGCGCAGTCCTTTGCCGTAGATTTAGACTCCCTCGAACCAAAACTTGTGAGTTTTATGGCGCACATAGATTCGGGTGGGAGTGTTTTGATGACACTCTCTGTGGTACGCATGACTTCGAACGCGTCTCTTAATTTACAGTTTTCTCTCGCGTAATCGACGATGACCTTCTCACCTCTTTTGTGTAGGATTTCTAAAACACGTGGGAGTTCTCTGAATGTTGCCGCATATCTGAGCATTACTTTACTTTAGATATTTTTCGTCTAAATCATTTTTCAATCCTTCTATGTCTTTGTAGTATCTTCTCAAGTCTTTCATGAACCGTTTGTTTTTCTCGAGACATTCACATTCGGGTTTGTTAAGGTAAATCCACGCGAGATTAGACTTTGAGTATTTAGATTCCTTTTGATTTTGATTGGGTCTTCTCGGAATGACTTTCTTTTTCACAGTCTTCTTGAGAGGCTCCGTACGCTTCGTGAAACTGATGGCTTGCATCACCGTGTCTGCGAGATCGTCTTTCTTTTTGGACTCTTTGAATATTGGGAGCCAATGAGCGTTAATGGAATTGGCATTTAAAAATGCTTCGCATCTTTCAATAGATACTTTCTTTCGTTTGAGATACTGTGCTTTACCTGGACCACATACATCTGGAATCTTAAACTTAGCATCGTAAATGATAGTTTCAGACTTAGGAGATTTTATGACAAAGTATGCATGTAAAAAGTTTTCTACCATTTTCATTTTCTTGTTTCGGTCAGGTTGTTTCTCTATCAGGACGACATCTGATTCTAAGACCCACGGTCGTTCATCGAGGTGATTTCGCATCGACACGAATATACCATCTTTAGATTCAGGCGGTACACCGGATACATCCCAGTTTGCGACGAGATTTGACTCTTCATTAAATTGACAAATAGCTAAGTTACGTATACCTACGTCTATGCTAAGTATCATTTACTTAAGGGAAATTTATTTCTTTATATACTATAAATGAAGAAAGTTAATCCAGTCGTATTGATCGTCCTCGTATTGCTAGTTGTAGCCCTCTTGTTACCAATGGGTACAAAGGAAGGATACAAGGAAATCGGTGATAGATTCAGAGAGATGCAAGAAGATCGAAAACGTAGACGCCAAAAAAGGGAGGCGGAGCGCGAACAAAGGAAGAGGGAGCGCCGGCGTAAAGATGCCGCTCGCGCTAGAGAAGGTCGATTTAAAGCTATGCGAGGAAATGAAAGCGAACCACGTGGTGCATCACTCAATTAATTTCTATATGTATCTTAAATGAAGATAGACAATAGGTTAAATACGGTAGCTTTGGTCATATCTATTATTGTCGTCGTCATGTGGTTAGCTTCTATCAGGATGCGAGAAAACCTAGACGGTGATTCCAAAGCCGTCGCATACGTGCGTGACGCTCCAGAGGGTAAGTTTATCAACCCATTCGTGATTTACGGACTCGCGAAGGAGCAGACAAAGGATGAACAAAAGCTCGCGCGGATCATCCCACTCGCGAAGTCTGGTGACCGCGAAAAGCTCATCGCGTACCTCGAAACTTTGTAAATGTATTTTTGTTTTTAGTGGTAACAGTACACCACAGAGAACAAAAATGATTATTTATCTTTTACCAAACTTGGATATACCGGCATTGATACCCTTATTCAAACCCTTTTGACCAGCTGGAGACATACCGAGTACAATCATGGCTATCACGGTCATGCAACAGCACACGGCGAGTGCGATCATAGCATATTTCGCTGGTCCGGTCACTGCGCCGACAACACCGGCAACGGCAGTACCCGCGGAATCGATCACTTCTGCGGCGCCACCGGCCTTGGACGCGGCCGTGGCTTCACCCTTGGCGATGATTTCATTCGCCATTTTGTTGGTCGTGATGGCCGAAAGAATGTTCCTAGACACGGCTTGTGCAGCCAAATCCGCGGAAATGTTCTGTTTAAACGTGAGCTTTTCGCCGTTGAGGCATATGGTTTCACCTATGTATATGTTTTGATCTTGTACGTTAACGGATTCATTGATAGTCTTCGTGAGGTTATTGGTTTCAAGGTTAGTTCTCACGATGTTTTCAATTTCTGTATTAATATCTTGATTTACGTTTTGGCGATCACCGAATTGCAGGTTCCCCATCTGGGTCTGTTTATCGAGTGCGGCTCCCGCCTGTGCCTGCAATTCGGATACGATTTCGTTCTCTACTTGTTGGAAACTTTGAGCAATCTGCTCCGTCGTCGCCATGAAACTCGAGGTGATCGTTTGATCGGTCTCAATGTTACACCCAACATTTCTCAACACCTTGAGTTGCATACCTTGAATGTTTTGCATGGTGTTTTCATTGATGGTTTCGTTGTTTGTGACAGAATTATACATCACGTCATTGACTACACTCATATTAAAGTTTTGGTTGATGGTAGAACTTCCACCCCCACCCATGATTTGTGATGTACTGAGAAAAAAATATAAACTTAAAGACTTATATATAAATCTAAATTATGTGGTGTTGGTGGTGTTGTCACCCATTTGAAGGTGATACCTTAGAATTACCATACAAATATGATGAAAAGCGTAATAAATTTTATACGTGTGGTGGATTTTGTTCCTGGAGTTGTATGAAAAGATACGCCATCGATAAGTATGGTATAACACGTGGTGGAATTATATGTAGTAATATAATCATCATGCGCAAGAAGCTATACAACAAACTCGGTTCCATCCGGATAGCACCTCTCCGCGAAGAACTCGACGTGTTCGGTGGAACCATGACCATAGAAGAATTTAGGAACGATAGCGTCGTAGACAAAGAGAAACCTAAAGAAATAGATAAGAAACCCCTAGAAAGCAAAGTCATACCAATTATTTCAAACACAAAGAAGATGGATGAAATAAAGAGTGCGACTGGAAAGAATGAAACACTCCGATTAAAACGAGATAAACCACTCAAACGAAACCAAAACAATTTGGAATCGGCGTTAGGACTCATCATTAAGTCCAAAACGTAAGAGACGCTTTTGTTTATTTGTCGGTTTCGATTTAGGAAGTTCTTCTGAACGGGCACTGTGTACCCAATTTTGGCCATCGTACGCCATCCATTTGATGTCGTGTTTTTCTATGACCTTTCTGCATAAAACACACGGTAGTGATATACCCTCACCATAACTGGTTTCTCGGCAAATCACTAACGTACCATATTTCCTGTTAACCCAAGACGTAAACTTGTGTGCCCTGTACCCCTTCTTAGAGCACGCGCGCTGGAGTTGTTTGATGAGTCTTCGCTCTGCACAGCATATACAATCACTTTGGACAGACTCGAAAAAACTTAGTAGTGTAAGTGGTGACGACCGGAAACTTCATGTTTATTGAATACGAGCGCGTTATTTTTAAGGTGGTTGCAATTCTCACAGACCGAACCTTCGAATACAAAGCAACAATTGTCGCATTCATTTAAAACACGTATGTTCCTTTGTACAAGTTTGTTTTCAGAGTACAAAATTAAATCTCTTATGGTGTAAATTCCATATATGACCATGGTTTCCAAAGATGGAAACTTCATCCTACTTACCAAAACAGCTGCAAACTTTAGATACCTTTAGCATTACGGAGAAACTATCAATCATTGGTGGAACCATCTTCTTGAGAACAATTTCGAGTTCGGAATCTTCTTCACCTTCATCGATTTGTTCAATCAAAGAGTAGATCAAGTCGATCACGAGTTCCTTCTTTTCTGGACCCTTCAAACCCTTGAGCTTGTTGACTTCCATCATGAGCGTCGATACGATTCCACAGATGTTTTCCTTGTTGATACCAGTTTTCTTGTATCGGTTGGTCAACGCTTTCATGCGCTCGATGACCTGCTTCGCTTCCTTCGTCTTGTCACTCGCGTAACCGCTGATGACATTTTCTGGTGCGGTATCTGTGTTCTCCATTTATGTTTATCATAGAAATAAATTCTTTAATTATTAATAATGGACGTCGACAAGACTATTGTGTTCGTTGCCGTATCCATGGGTGTGTACCAGCTGGTGAACGAATTCAATAATATATACAACATGAAGGGACTCGAAGAATACGACAGAGCTTACGTCATTTCTGGTATCATCACGAGCCTTCTGTGGACGGTCTATCAATACAGGCAGGGTTCAAATTACTACGCGATGTACTCCGCTGCAGGTCTTCTATTAGGTGTATACACACTCGTGCAGTTGTATCGTCGCCAGAAATACGAGGCGTAAACGTAGTGTGTTTTGCGAGTGTACCTATGAATTCTAACATTTTGTATTTTTCTTCGAACGTTAATCTTCCTGTCTTCTGCATCACATAAGACAGGAGCATTAAGAGGATTCGAATCGAATCGACTACATGCATATTTACTTTCTGCAAATTTTAAAAAGTAACAATTTACCCTCATCTGAAACCCCTTCCATGAACTTCCCGTAAAACTGACCCGCTGAGACCTGTGTACCACTCAGATATGTGATTTTCGTGTTTGACTTTCTAAACGTGTCGACGGCATCGTAGTGTTCCGCACACCATCGTTTTAACTTATCTATGTGTGGTTGAGAACGTTCTATGATTTCATCTCTCTGTTTTTTCTCGGCTGCCATCTGAATTTTATATTCGATGTACTCATCTATGTCTACGAAATCACCCGCCGTTTTTTCTGGGGGTACAATCTGTGTATCCGCCGCGACGGCATCATTGAGGATGTCTTTCAGTTTTTGGAGTTCATACTTTTTCATGTAGTACTCTTCTGTGCCTTCTATTTCACCCGATTTTTTGGCGTCCAAACTGCCCATGGCAGCCATCACCGAAACCACACAACTAAAGAAGCACAATAGTATCAACGCGATGATTCGTTTATCCATCTATTGTGTACGGAGATTATAATCGAGTGCTCGTTGTAATTGGCATGTTTTGAGACAATGGTGTTGTTTCTATGGGACTCATCGGGGCCGCTGGAGCAGACGAACCCACTGCGGACCTCTTGAAATATGGGAGTTTGCCACCTCTCTTTCTAAACATCATGAAAAGAGAACCAAGCATGAGAAGCAAGTAACCGATCAAGCTCACGATACCGAAGTTACGGGCAGACTTATCGGCGGAGTCCTTGCACTCGTTGGTCATGGCGAGAGTCATGGAAGACGCGATGGTACCGAAGATACCGAACAATATACCGAAAACGGCGGCCTCAGACTTCGCGAACTTTGCGAAGATGAGCGTCGCGATGGTCGTGATGGCCATGGTCATGGTGTGACTCAAGAACCCCTTCAAGTTCTTCCACTTTTGGGAATCTTGGATCTGGCTACACTTGTTGAATGTAGAGACACCGACGCTGGTGATCGCGATATAAAAGATGCCCATCATGATGATTAAACCGAGTGTACCGTTCGACATCTCGAGTTCAACTTTTGCGTTGTTGGCGAGTGCCTGAAGTTGTTTCAGATCAACCATTTTATATGTTATGTACTGAGAAATTTAATCAGATCATCCATGTTTCTTTTCTGTTTCCATCCAAGTGACTTGAGTTTGTCGGCGCATATGTGATACCGACTATCATTAAATGGCCTGTCGTTTACATACTCTATCCATGCGTCGTAGTCTTCCGTGTTTTTGATGGTTTTTATGATGAGTTTTGTCACTTCCATGACTGTGAGTTCATGATCTGAAGCTATGTTATATATTTCACCCTTTTCACCTTTTTTCCAAACGGTATCTACTGCGTCGACGACGTCATCCACATGCATAAATGCTCTTTTCACGTGAGCACTTTTTGTCCCGTGAATGGTACACTTTTTGTTTTCTTTGAGGAGTTTCTTGAACTTTGGAATGAGCTTCTCTGGGTACTGGTTTGGGCCATAGACATTGTTACACCTGATGATCTTGACGTTCATACCAAACGATTCAATGTATGAACGCACGAGCATTTCGGCTGCCGCTTTGGATGCTGAGTAAGGGTTTGTTGGTTTGAGTACCGCGTCCTTTTCCGTGAACGGTACGTCTGTGAGACTTTCACCATATACCTCATCTGTACTGAAGTGAATGAATTCAACGTTTGGTAGGAAATATCTACACGCCTCTATCAACACGTGTGTCGCGTGTACGTTATCCTTCGTAAACGTGAGCGCATTTTCAAACGAGTTGTCTACGTGACTTTGTGCCGCAAAGTGAAACACGTAATCAAACTTATATTCATGTATGAGGTGTTCAATGAGTTCGGCGTTACCCACATTTCCCTTAATAATGGTCGCCTTCCCATCATCTATGTTTTTGGTGCTTGAACAGTAATCCATTTTATCAACGGTGACAAACTCAATATCCGGGTATTTGTCTTTCATCCGGTTGATAAAATTGGACGCGATGAACCCACATCCTCCCGTGACGAGGGCAGTAGGCATTTATATATTAGAAATTACCTGTTTTAAGCTGTTTAATGAAAATACTTACCTTTTGGTTTTGGTTTAAAATTCTTTAGAAGTTCACACACTCGGTCAACATCTTCAATTTCCAAACCATGATGTGCACCTAGAAGGAATCCGTCTCTCATGATCTTATCCGCGTTTTCAAAATCTTGGAGATACTCTCTGAACGCTGGGTGTCTCGTGATGTTACCGGCAAACGTGACGCGCGTTTGAACATCATTTTCTTCGAGGTATTTAACCAATTCAAGTCTATCAGGACACTGCAGTGGAATTGCGAGCCAGTTTGGTTTTCTCGAATCATCTGGGAGTGTGTAATACTCCGTGTCCTTGAGGTTTTCGAGATACCGTTCAATCATTGTGCGCCTCTTCTTAAGGAAACCTTCGAGCTTATCGAGCTGTACGAGACCAAACGCCGCGTTCATTTCACATGCCTTCAAGTGATACCCCGCGACTCCGTACAAAAACTTCCAATCGTATGGAATACCGTCGACGGAGTGATTGAATCGCTCACTCGGTTCCTCGATGTTATCACCGATTCTACCCCAATCTCTGTACATGAGTGCGCGCTTCAGATGTTCTTCGTCGTTAAACATGACCATGCCACCCACACCACCTGCGGTGATGACATGACTGGCATAGAAGCTCGTGGTGCTTAAATCCGTGCACTCAGTCTTCGTGATCGTGTCGGCAGAATCTTCAAACAAAATTGCATTTGGAAATGCTTCACGGATGGCTTTCCAATCGGGTGTGTTTCCTATCAAGTTTGGAAGAAGGATACATTTTGTGTTTTCCGTGACAACCTTCTTGAGTTGTTCTACACTCGGAACATACGTAGTGAGTTCTACGTCACAAAACACGGGTTTGTGCCCCAATTGTACGATGGGCGCAACGGTGGTGGAAAATCCACACGCGGGCGTTACGATTTCTGAACCCTTTGGAAGGTCAAGTGCACACAAACCTAAAAGGATCGCGCTACTCCCGGAGTTTACAAAGAGTCCATGTCTCTTCCCGAATATACTTGAAACCCTTTTCTCAAATTCAACAGAACGATCCCCAAAGCCAGCGAGCCAGCCATCGCGGAGACAATTATTGACAGCTTCAATTTCTTCCTCCCCATATGATTCAAATTTGTTGGGTGCATACCAGACTTTTTTTGGCATTATAATATAAAGACTACGATAATCTTTAAATGAGATGAAGGTTATTCATAGACGAGGATATGGTTCTGCTTTCAATGAGTTGACGATACACGGTGATAAGATAACTAAGCGATGTAAAAACGATTATGGATTATATAAGATAAAAAACGAAATAGAATTCTATAAATTTATATATGAAAATGACATAAAGTTTCCTATGGCTAAAGTGTCTGAATTCTTAGAAGATGGGTATGTAATGGAATATTTAGAAGGTTACGAACCTCTTTATAAGACGAAATTATGTATTCATGATGTGTATGAATCACTGGATAATCTCCACAATAGTATCAAACGTGAAGTGTCTAAAGACTATTTCATAGAACAATTGAATCTTGAGATAGATCACAAAATAAAATCGCGATACTCTGTGATAAAAGACAAATTATCTAAATACGATTACATTAAGTATGTGAATGACGTTAAAATAATACCATTCTATGAATTACTCGATATGATAAACATAGAAATACTAGATATAGTAAATGAAATGAAAAAGTATTATTTTGTTCCCATACACGGCGACTGTCAATTCAATAACATACTTTCCGATGGAGATGACATCGTGTTCATAGACCCTCGTGGATACTTTGGAGAATCAAAGATATTTGGTATGCGTGATTATGATTTAGCGAAGGTTTTGTTCGCTATATCTGGTTACGATGAATTTGATTCTAGTAAAATAGATAGTTTAGATATAGATAACGATAACATAAACATTAAATTGAATGGTTTAGGCGATATATTTAACAGACCAAAGATTCAAATACTTTTAATGTTAAATATATGGCTGGGAAATGCCCATTCATTTGAGAAAGATGAATATAAAATGATAACGAGTTATTTCATATCTCTGTATCTAGGTAGTTTGTATTTCTCTAAAAGATAGAATTAAGATCATTTATAATGAACGCATCTTCTGACTTCATATCCTCATTCATCAAGTATACGCAGTCAGTCACGTGTTTGAGAGCGTCGTAACCAACTTTAGAGTTTTCTATTCCCACGATACACTGTCCTTCTTTGTGATATCTAGATATCGCCAATTTGTAACCTTCTGGGTCTGGTTTTGGTGATTCATAGTCTTCTCTCGTGATCCAATTCTTCAACTCGTTGAGAAATGGTAATCTTTTCTTGAAATGCTCCGCTATGACACGGTTTGTGTTCGTAACCACACAATGGTTAATCCCCAATTCGGTAATGGTTTTCACTAAGTTTTCTGCGTTTTTAGTGGGTTCGATGTCTTCGAACTCAAGCATTTTCTCTAGTTTTTTACGTTTTATCGTTTTCATTTCATCCTCACCATATTTTGATCTTAAATATGAATCTATACCGACACTTTCCACAATTTCTTTTACATCTATGTCGTCACCCAACACTTTGTTATATGCTTTGAAATGTAGTTTATCCGTGTCCGTGAGCGTTCCATCTAAATCAATCAACAAGAATAAGTCTTTTGGTGATTCCTTGAGATTGGGGTGTTTGAACTTTGAGAAGCACCGTCGTAAACCTTCATCTATAGATGTAAACGTGTATCCTTCAAGTTTTTCCACCAACTGTGTGTCTATTGGTCTATCGGCGCCATCACTTGGTGGTTCATCGATAGGTGACACATTTAATGGCTTTTGTAAATAGTTTGCTATCTTTTCTGCCATCAAATACTTGGTAACTTTGTCGTTTGGGTTTCCGAAGTGTTGAGTTCCACTGGGACCTTTTTCCACACATTTTGTGATGAATTCACATAAATCATCTATGTACAGAGGTCTTCTCACTGAAAAGTTATCTTCCTTGTGTGTTTTCGTTCGATCGAGTACCTTTTTACCGATGACACTCACAGCGCTCTCGGAAAGTGATTTCAGATGCTCTGAGTACAAAACTGGGACGCGTATGATGGTGTGTTCGTTCGTGTGTCTCCTAACTCTTTGTTCTGATATGAGCTTAGATATACCATAATTTTGCAAAGGATTAGTTTCGCTCTTTGGGTTATATGGTGGTTTGAGTCCATCAAACACGTAATCAGTGGATATATGTACCAAATGAACTCCTGATTCTTTGCAAACTTTGGCAATGTTATTTGTTATATCTATGTTTACGCGTTTAGTTTCATTCCAATTTCCTTCACATACGTCTACACGTCTTTCTACGATACAATTGACACAATCCGTGATCTCATGTTCTTCCATCACGGATTTTATGGCGTCTGTATTCATAAAATCAACTTTTATTCCATTTTCAATAGGATTTGTGTTATAAGTCCCAATGTAAGATATACCATTTCTTTTGAAATTTTCAATGATGCGTTTTCCAAGTAGACCAGATGAACCACAAATTAAGACTCTCGTCATGATTAAGCATCATCGGTATTCTTTAAAATCTTTTTGATGATATTTGTCGTACTCAAATCTGGAACGTTATCCAAAATTTTGATGTCTCTCAAATACGGGTGTTTGTTACGTATTTGTTTAGCCGTGTAGTCGGAACCTTTCACCCACACATATGGATCCACAATCTTCATTATTTCACCAAGCGTTTCTTCTGTTTCGTTGTTTACTTCGTCGTATAAAACGATGTAATCCACACACTCTATCATTTTGAATAAGTTTATTCTGTCCCAGTAATTATTGACTGGTCTCGTTTCACCCTTCAATTTCTTAATCTGTTCGTCACTACTCAAACATACCATGAGTGTGTCACCACTATTCTTGGCTTGAATGAGATTGTGTATGTGACCCACATGAATAATATCGAAACATCCAGATGTTAAAACAATCCGGTCTTTGTTTGTTTTTATGATGTTTCTTAGCTGTTCGTTACAGTGTATGATCTTGTGATTCACTTTACACCCCCTGTTTTTCACTGAAAGAAAAAGGGACTCATCTTCGAGATAAGTACAATTATCTATGGATTCAACAAATGTACCCGGACACATCACATGTTTACCGTTACTTATGTTTCCATCCAATAATAAGTTAAAATTGGATTCTGGGTCATGTTTGTTTGTGACCTTTAACTCTATGTCATTGAAAATGGTTTCAAAACCCGGATTCAAATAAAAGTATCCATATTTATCGGTTTCGTCACTCAAATCAATGGATGTTTCGTATTTATTGTCTCGACGCTTATAGATATCGGTAATTCTCAACAAGTCATTTTTATCACTGAAATTCGTGTTCTTATTGTATACCTCAATCTCTACTATGAATGTTTCCGGTGAGAATGACCCTATAGAGTGAAACTTATAATGTGGGACATAGACCGTTTCCATTTCGTTGACTGTCATCACATCCCCATCCACGAGTTCTAGGCGCATACTCCCTCTTAGAACGAGCATCGCGGTATCCTTGTTGTAATGACAATGGACGGACGTTCTGTTTCCTCCGGTGATTCTTAAAAACCATATACCGATAGACTCATTTTGAAAAATTAAGAATTCATGACCCCAAGGTTTGACACAGACCTTATTTTTGTAGTCTACCTTAGAGTGTTTCTCGTGCTTGATAGATTCATGACTCTTACACAACTTTAAGTCATGTTCGTTACATTCTAGTACGCGCATTATTTAGGTATGTTTTAAATTCTTTAATTTGATATAAATCCTCGTAGTTCATTAAATATATCCATCGGCGTCCTATTTTCGAGCCAAATCTTTCTTATGTAGTGTCCGTACTTATCTATACACAAATGTTCGGTGTTTCTGTCTTCGCATATGAAATTATCTGGTATCAAGAACGGGTGTGCCACGTAGTAAAACATAGCATATTTGTCCTTTTTGTCCTTTTCGTGGTAAAATGCGAGTTGGGACACACCTGATGGTAAGAATATGACCTTATCTGCGACTTTACAGAAATTTGCCATATCTATCCCGTATCCAATTGGGAGTTCACCTTTTACGATTTCTTTGAAAGATTTAACATTTTCATGCGGCAACTTGGAATCCACGAATGTCACGAATAGATAATCTGGGTAATTAGTCGCCAAACCGCTTATGAATGAACTATGATTTACCATGTTTAGGTGTTGATAAGTCTTTATGGCGCAATTGTAATACATAATAATCTTCTTATACTTTGGATCTATATCGTATTCACACGAGCGTTCTATTGGTAAAAATGGAACCATGTCTTCATGAATGGGCTTTACATCCACACCATATTCTTTCAGATTATGTATTATGTCATTGTAGTGTTTTATGTATCCATCTAAACACCATATACACCCATCGTGTTTACTACAACTTATCCACAAGTTTATGAATATTGTGTTATCTTCTTTGTGTAGAACAATGCCTTCGTCTATGAGAGGTGGCTTAAACTTGTTGAAATTTTCATTTGGTATGCCTATGTCGTCGCAGTGTGACTCGAGTGAATTGTCGGACGTGTAAAAGTATTCGTATCCTCTATCTTTAGTGTTTTCAATAAAATGTTTCACAAACAACCTAGATGTAAATGTGTCTCCATTTTGATGCCTGTGATAGAATACGACATTCATTACTTAAAGCTTAACTATAATCTTTAAGTAATGAGGGTATGTGTACTGGGAGCGGGTGGTTTCATAGGCCGCAATCTTCTAAAAAATACAGATTGGGTTGGTGTCACTAGACACGATTTGGATCTTACCGACCAATGTGCCGTAGAAAAATACTTTGATGAGCACGAGTACGATGTAGTGATTCACTGCGCTGTGATAGGTGGAAGTCGCCTTAAACAAGATGACGGAGACGTCGCATACAAAAATATTCTCATGTTTGAAAATATTGTCAGAGTTTTTAATGGTAAACTGATTTACTTTTCGAGTGGCGCCGCGCTCAGAGGTAACCCACCTACAGATCCATATGGGTTATCTAAGTGGGTGATAGACCGAAGAATAGAAACTATATCCGATGCATATTCATTGAGAATATGGGGGTGTTATGGAGATGGAGAACTCCCCACGCGATTTAGTGCCGTGTGTAAGAGAGAAAAGCACGTTATCATAGACAAAGATAGATACTTTGATTTCATAGACGTGAAACAAGTAAAATGTATCGTAGAACAATATGTTGACGGCGAAATACATGATAAGGAATTTGATCTCGTGTACGAGAAGAAACTTTTACTTTCACAATGGGCCGAAAAGTTTGGGGCTTCTTGGGAAATAAGGGACGTTTCCGGATTGGGAGAACCTTATTGTTCTATTAAAGATTAGGTACATTTAATGTATAATGTCCCTGACAATCAAGTCTATATTTAGGACGTACAATGTGGATTTCACTGATGAACTACCCGACATAGGAAGTAAGGATGTTTTGGTCATAGACAAAAATGTCTACGATATTTACAAATCCAAATACGACAAGTATGAACACGTGTTTGAAATTGAAGCCAAAGAAGAGTTGAAAAATATGAACACTGTATTGAAATTGGTAGATTACTTGATGAGCATTGGATTTACTAAAAAAGATACGCTACACGTAGTAGGTGGTGGTATAACACAAGACATATCATCTATGTGTGCGGCAATATTTAAACGCGGTATAGATTGGATTTTCACACCGACAACGCTTTTGTCTATGTGCGACAGCTGTATTGGTTCTAAGATGGGTGTCAATCACAATGATAGCAAGAATCAACTGGGTACATTTTATCCACCGAAAAGGGTCATCATCAACGTAGAATTCCTCAAAACGTTGAGTGAAGAAGACATTCACTCCGGAACTGGGGAGATACTAAAATTGTATGCACTAGATGGCCTCGAGTGGAGAATTGATAATTTGGAAGATGCACTCAAGAAATGTCTAACCATTAAAAAGGCTGTGATAGAAGAGGATGAGCTCGAGAAAACTATAAGACCGTGTTTGAACTACGGACACACATTTGGTCACGTATTTGAAAGTATGTCCGATTTCAAGATTCCACACGGTGTGGCGGTCATGATAGGTATGTATGTCATAGACAGATACTTTGGCAAAGACGCGGAAAGATATAAACCGTACATGGATATCATCAAGAAATATACTAAATACATAGTATTGGACGAAGATCTCATCTTGAAGTATCTCAAATCGGATAAGAAGGTTTTGTCCGATGAAATCACACTGATTAATTGCAGAGAATTTGTAAAGGTAAAGTTAGATTCCAAATTGGTTAAAGATGTTTTGTTAATTATCAACAATGAACTTATATCTTGATGTGGGTGCTACCCATATTAAAGTGATGTATGGTGACAAAGTTGATATATTTCAATATTTAACTAAAGATTACGTAAACATCAATGAGTTCTCCGAATTCATAAGAAAGATACTGTCTTCTTATGACTTTGACAAACTATATACGTGTTCTCAGATGCACGGCTTCGCTATAGAAGGGCATCCAAATTATGTGTCTTGGATGTGCGAAGATGTGGAACCATCTGACGCATCCGATTTAAAAAACACGGGTCTATTCCCGTGTCATGGGTTACCCTTTTTCAATTCGCGGACGTTTGATGGTGGACGAATGATAAACCTCATAGATGTGTGTTTAGATGAAGTATATCACGTATCTCACGAAACACTCGAGTGTGGTACTGGATTTTATGATTTAGTAAACAGATACCAAAAGAAAAGTCGGTTTGATCTACCTAAAGTTGTGAGATATGAACCCAATCCGTGTGGTAAGATTGGTAATGCGACTGTATACGCACCACTCGGTGATTTACAGAGTGCCGTGATGGGTATAGATCAAGAACTCGAGGAAGGGGACATCATCATAAACATGGGAACTGGTTCACAGATAATACAGATTGGGCGTACATTCAGAGAAGACACAGAAAACAGACCACTCTTTGATTACATCTTAAATTGTGTGACACACATACCTTCCGGGAGAAGCATGAAATTTTACAAGGATTTATTAAACTTACCGGAATTTAATGAATTGGGATACAACGACATATTAAACTCGAATGAGACTATAAAACTTGGATATTTCAAGAGTGCATATGGATTTGATGATTACGGTGGTATACGTGGTATAAGTGATGTAACAACAAAGCACACACTTGCGTGTAGTCTGATTAGGTGTTATGTGGAACAGTATGTGGACATTTTAAATGATAAATTCAAAAACGGGCACAGGATATTTTTGACGGGTGGTATATCTAAAAACATTCCTACCATAAGAAGGTTATTTGAGTATTACCTAAGTAAAGATGTTACGGTAGAAGACAACGATACACTTAAAGGCTTATACAAATATAGTTTATATGACGACACTCGTTTTTGGTTCAACCGGTAGCATTGGAAGCTACATACACGACCGAATCGATAACTCAGTTGGAGTGACACGTCAAGATTATGATCTTTCCAATCCAGACGATTTTTCGGGTTTGGAAAAGTTCAACGATGTGAAGTGCGTTATTTGGTGCACTGGCATGAATTGTAACGATACGATATCAAACATGGATGTTTGTACTTACGATAAAATGATGAATACAAACATCAACGGTGTTGTTAAATCCTTACACTACTTGGAAAGTACTGGTAGATTGATGGATGGTGCTAGACTATGTATCATCAGTTCCATACTCCAAGAATCTGGTCGCATAAACAAGATGTCCTATTGCGTATCTAAGAGTGCCATCGGTGGACTCGTGAGGTCGGCATCCATCACTTTAAAAGATCGGAATGTTTTGATAAACGCTATACTACCTGGTCCGATTGATAACGAAATGACAAAAAAGACGTTATCAAACGAAGAATATTGGTGCATGAAAAAGTACTTTGTTGAATTGGAAGATATATTCAATATGTGTCATCTGTTATGTTTTAACAATAACAGTATCACCGGTCAATCTATTAAGATTGATAATGGTATATCAGAAAAGGTCACATACTGACTGTAAATATTTTGCATCAAAGAAATTATGCTTATTATTTTTATAGACGTGCATCAACACGTTGTAACACTTTGAGAATTCAAAATCATATTTCTCTATGAGTGTGATGGCGTAATTCACGTGCATTGAATACATCCCCGTGATGAAATACAATACATGATTGTTTTTGTAACTGCTGATCCACTTTTCGCAGTATTCCAAGACTGGTAACAAATCATACCCTTCGTTGTTTTTCATTATGGTGTGCGCGACGAGTAGTTCTGTTTTCGCATTCCCGGAACCGCGCCCGATACCCCCCATAGTGCCATCTACAATAGATACACCATTGTAATACGAGTCTATACTCTTCACAGTCGCATTCAATAGATTGTCGTGTGCGTGAAACCCGATTTTACCTGTGTAGTTCTTCTTAATCACATCTAATATGTAATTCATTTTCACTATACCCAAGTTTCCATACGTGTCAGCGATGTATAAATATGTTGGTTCACATTCGGAGATGAGCTTACACGTTTGTTCGATTTGTGTGTCAGACATTTTGTCTATTCTACCAATGTTAACTGTGACTTCGTATCCAAGTTCTTTCAGTTTAGTCACCATTTCACACGTTTCTTTTATGAGTTCCACGTTGAGTACACTGTCATCCTTGTTTACACAGTGATAGGCGATGAGAACTCTCACCATACTCACGATCGAATCCTTCTTTGGTACAAAATCGTCCACCGTAAATGTACCCATTTGTGCCATCACCGCGACTTTCGTATCATCCGAAATCACATCTCCGAGTGTGTCATTTATGAGAGATTCAGGTGTGTGATACCACACACCGAACCCCTCTTCGGGTTTGGAACGCCTAAAACCGAGTTCACAATACTTCACACCCGCATTCTTGCATGCAGTGTAGCTCTCCACCACCTGCTCTTTAGTGAAATTCCAGTTGTTCGTGTATCCACCATCTCTGAGAGTGCAATCCAGAATTTTCATTTATATTATAGTTATATCAATCTTTAATGCGTTTTACGAACATATTATCATCCAGTGTTTCGTCATCCAAGAATGGCGACATCTCTTCATGTGGCATGTTCTTAAATGTTCCATCCGGCATCGGTTTATTAGAAACTCTTGGGAACCGTCCTTGTGCGTTACACACTATTTCCACTATGATTGGTCCTTCTTCTTGATTCAAGTAACCCACGTCTTCGTCATCTTCAACTCTGTAGTATGGTAAATTGTATGCATTGGCAACCTTTTTGATATCACAGAAAGTAATATCACTCTTAGAACTCGTACCAAATTCCCGTTTAAATACCATATTTTGTGTTATTTTTATGGCACCGTACCCATCATTATTAAATACCATAACCGTTATGGGGAGATTATGATGTTTTATGGTTTGTAATTCTTGTATATTAAACTGGAAAGAACCATCTCCTAGTATGGCGTATGCTCTTCTACCATGTTTACACGCACCCATAGCTACGGGCATTTCGTATCCCATGTCACCGTGACTACTGGTGATGAACCTGTCACCATGTTTACATCTATACATATGCCATACGACGCAGTATATTGAACCGGATGAAGCCGTGACTATGGAGTTTTCACACTTTGTGTCGAAAAATTTATTTAGGTGTCTGTAAGGGCATACGAGCGGTCCGGATTTATCTGGTAATTCGATAGACCATTCGTTCTTCCATTCCTTATTTTTAACAATCCATTTTGGATCTGTGTCGCACATCGGCAAATCGAAACCAAAAAATGTATCGAGTTCCATATGAATTTTTACGTCCACGTTCTTTTCTTCCATAAACTCCGACTTGTCTATGTCAACCTGTATGATTTTAGCTTCTCGAGCGAATAGTTCCCTGTTGTATCCCGTGATGCTCTTTGCGAGTCTGCACCCCAAACACAAAATGAGATCTGCATTTTGAATCGCGAAATTACCCGAACGATTACCTACTATTCCAACCTTGCCCGTGTAGTCGTCACCCAGATCACTCCCAAAGAAGCTCACGACGTATGGTAAATTGTATTTTCTTAAAAATTCCCTAAATTTTACCCTTGTTTTAGACAGGTGTATACCATTTCCGGCTAACACTATGGGTCTCTTCGCATTTTTCCATGCCTCCAAGAAATCACCCGGTAGTTGTTCGTCGGTGATCACTTTCAATGGGATTGGATTGTATAACGCATCTGGAACTTGCATAGATTGTACATCCACTGGTATGGATAACCACACCGGACCAGGTCTACCTGTCGTCAGATTCCTGTAGCATGTATCGAGTACAATTTGTATCTGTGATGGATCTGTGAGTTCAAATGCATATTTAGTTATGTTTTTCGCACATTCCACTATGTCACAGTCTGATCCAAAATAGCCTCGTATTTTACCACCTTTAGACCTAATGTTATCATTTTTCTGTACCTGGCCACTTATGAAAAACACTGGAACGCTATCTTGATATGCGATGAGACATGGGGTCATCGCATTTGTGGCCCCACATCCCGACGTCACGCAACAAACACTTGGATTATGTGCGTAAGAAGACCACCCGAGCGATGCATATCCAGCGGGTTGTTCTCCGTGTGTGTATGTGACATCCATCTTTTGACCGAATGAGTCATTGAGGTGCATGGCAAAGCCACCTGTCACCGAAAAGCACTTGTTGATACCTTTTTCTAGTAAGAAATTCGTGACATAATCAGAAACCTTCATCTCTGATATTAAAGATTTTAAACTTTAATTAGTTACATGAGATTGACTTACACAGTTCAAGTGTGTAATGAATCCAGAGAGATATTTTCATTGCTTAACTTCCTGACACGAACTGTTGATCCGGAAGATGAAATAAATGTGGTCGTAGATTCGGAACACACGACTGAACGTGTATCTCTCGCGTTAGATCATTTCAAAGGTAGAATCAATGTTTATGAGAGACCTTTTGATAACTTCAAAGCAAACTCCGATTTCCACATAAAAATGGCGACGGGTGATTACATTTTTGGTATGGATGCCGATGAATTACCGCAAGAATCACTCATCAAAAATGTTAAGAAAATCATAGAGGAGACAAAGGCTGAAATAATAGCCGTACCTAGAATTAACATTCACCCAGATATCACTGAAGAAGATGCGAAAGAGTTTGGTTTCAGACTTAACGAAGTTGGATTCATTAATTGGCCCGATTTTCAAACACGAATTCACAAGAGATGTGATTACATCTATTGGACGGATGAACTTCACACAAAGCTCACTGGATCCGATAAGGTGGTTGGAATCAAACCCGTTCCATCAATGGCGATGTGGCACATAAAATATATGGATAAACAGAAAAGTAGGTGGAAAAAGGACGAAACTGGTAATTACAATATCAGTGCTCCATCAAAGAGTGAAATTTATGATTTGTTAATGTAGTTAAAAGGTATCTTTAAATAATTGATATATGTTTGTTCTAGTTACCGCACACGATCAAAAATACCAACCTTTGGCTGATCTCACACTTACTAAGAATAAACTGAAATACTGCGTGAAACATGGATACAAATTACACTATTCGGATGATTGTGGAGCTAAGGCGGGTGGTAAACCAATAATGGCAAAGTTACCACCCATACCAGAGACCCACCATCCATCTGGTTGGGGTAAAATTTTCGTTATAAAAGAAGCGATGGATAAGTACCCAGATGCGGAATGGATTTTTAACACGGATTGTGATGTCATGATCACGAATATGGATGTTAAATTGGAAGATATAGTCAAAGACCACGCAAGTGAAAACACACACGTCATCATTCCAGCGGATTGTAATGGGATAAATTGTGGTAACATGCTCATTCGCAATTCCGCGATTGGCAGAGCCTTTCTCGATACCGTGATTGCTGGTATGCCATTGTATAGACATTGGTACATGTACGAAAATCAGCTCATTCAAGACCTGTTTGTGGGTAGCCACCTTGAAGAAACTGGTATGACTCCTGGTGGTACGTTTTGGGGACGTGTTGGGAAGGTTCTTCCACAGAGAATCATGAATTCGTATGATTACACGAGACTTCCAAGACTCAAAGAACGGCCAAATTATAACGATATTCTTGGTACGGACGGGCAGTGGCAAGAAGGGGACTTTTTGATACAATGGCCTTCTACTGATTTGGATTACAGAATTAATGAAGCAAAAAGGCTGATTGAAAAATTAAATATTTAAATAATTATATGCTCGAGGAGGAACTTGACGACCTCACTAAAAAGAGAGAGGAACTTGATGAAATCATAACCGATCTCTATGAGCTTAAACCGCTTTTAGAAAAGTGTGAAAATGACACTGTTGTAAAAGGGTACAGGGAATGTGAGAAACAAACTTTAGCTTTAACAGAATGGTACATACGTACCAAACCTCTATTCAAGGACCTCGTGTCTTGGCTCAAAATGTATTACGAGCAAAAAATAGAGACACAGGGGCAGACAGAAGAGCTAAAACAAAAGATTAAAACCCTTCGTCATTCTGTACTCGCATCTTTTAATAAATCTTGAGAACTTCAGCCACAGCTGGATGTCTCAGGATGTCCTCGTCGTGCATGATCACATGTTCCACGTACTCAAATTCATTACCCTTGAGTTTGTGTACGAGATCAGCGAGACCATTTTTGCGGTTCATCAAGTCACTTTGCTTGAGATCACCCATCACAACCATCTTGGAGTTTTCACCGAGTCGGGTGAGTAACATCTTCATTTGGTTTGGAGTACAGTTCTGCATTTCATCCCCGATGATAAAAGAATCATTGAATGTTCGACCACGCATGAAACCGAGTGGTTCTACCTTCACACAGTATTCGAGTTGGTTACGCGTGAGTTGCATTTCGAATACATCCATCATTGGTCGAATCCAAGGTTCCATCTTGCGTTCCATCTCACCTGGAAGGTATCCCATGTCTTCGTCCGCAGCGACGATGGGTCGAGTCAGAACAATCCTCTTACATTGTTTGTTTTTGAGTTGTTCGGCTGCGTACTGACACGCAAACATGGTTTTACCGGAACCAGCTGGACCGGTGGCAATAATGATTGGTTTGTGTGACTGCAGAACCTTCACATACTCAATTTGACCTGGCGTTTTTGGGATATTCATCTAATATTACTTAAGGTTTTTTCTTTATTACATTATAAGATGGAGTTTAACTTTGTAACAGTAGGCCGCAATAACATATCGACTATAATTGACCCATCGAAGAATCCAAGGGCGATATGTTTTAAGTCTAGAGTGCACGCTGTAAAATATGTAGATTACTTATCAAATTACAGATCCAAGTTTGGTGAATGGCCAAAGATAGATCTGAGTGTACCCATGATAAAAATAGACGTGAAAAGTGATTTTAAAAAGCGTACACCTGAGTATGTAAGAAAATTCATACGCATAACCACCAAAGACTACGATGAGCTCGAAACTACAGCGATGCGTTGCGGGTTATCTTACTTTTATTGTCACGATTTTGATTACAATGAAGATACGCTTTTATCATTGAAAATGCGGGGACAGGAAATGAATGCGGACATCGATAGCGACATGTATAAGACATGGTTAGAGTTAAATGTTATATAAAAGAATATTACATACATATATTTACAATGGGCAGCGTCTCACTCAATTTTGATCCAACCAAAGAAGAGCACGTTAAGTGGCTCAAGAAGGCCAGTGACAGCTTCAAGAAATCTATGCGCGAAAAACATGATTTCATGCAAGACGTAAACAACAATCCGGTTTCTGATGAAAAAATCAACCCACAGGATTGGGCCCAGTTGCACTTTGTGCTCGCCATGAAGTACACGGATGCCGTGTTGGGCGGTAGCGCTTACATCCCAAAATAAAAAATTGGTTTACATAAATGCGATTCGTCATAAGCGTTCTCGCGCTTCTCATAGTTTACTTGATTCTCAGACAAGCGGAACTCTATGTTCCACGCATACTCGATAGTGATTGGTTGAACACCAGGAACGATCCAGAGAGAAAGGGTGGCCCATTCAACAAGTGTTCCCCAGAGTCTTATGATGAGTGTGCGAAAGTCAAATTTCCACACCTAAGTAGGTATTAATTTTATAATTTTTATATAAACATGATTCGCAAGTACGTCGTCGAGAAATACGCGTCCCTTTTGGGCTTACCAAAGGAACACACAATATGTGTGAATCTGGAGAAAAATACACATAACTGGGCAGTGAATCGGAGTGCCTCTTTAGGAGATACAGCCGCGGCAGATAACCACCGTCACATGAACAGATACAAACACAAGTTTCTCCAGATTCAGTATAATTTGAAAAAGTCGCCGTCTTTGAAGGACAAGATCGTAAACGGTGTTTATAAGACGTCGAGTGTTGTCGAACTTTCGCCACAGGCTCTTTGGCCCGAAGGTCCGTATGCAAAGACTATGGAAGAGTGTATATCCAAGAACATGCGAAAGGAATACAGTTCTAATGTTTTGAAGGATCCGAATTACAAGGGCATTTTCAGGTGTAAAAAGTGTAAATCTTACAAGACTACGTACTACGAAATGCAGACGAGAAGCGCTGATGAACCCATGACTGTATTTATCACGTGTCACAGTTGCGATTCTAGGTGGAAATCTTAATTGCATACTTTGTGTGTGTCAAGTCTGTATCCATGTCTCCAACAGATAATATGTATCTGTAGCCAGTCTGGATTTTGAGATTTCCCTTGTTGTGTGCGGGTGTCACGTATAATTCGTCGTAAGGTATGTTATACGCATACAATTGAAGTTTAGTCATTTGTAAAACACCGGGTATTTGTGGTCTCGCCGTGATTATGACTACTCTGTACCCATATCTTTTACAATTCTTTAGTAGTTTAATTATATGCATATTAGCTCTACCGTTTGTAAATATGAGAGTGTTATCTATGTCAAACATGACTGCGTCATTCCTCAAAACTCTTCTAGTAAATACATCATTCATAATAACCTACTTTAAGAGTAGAAATTAACTCTACTAAATGATAGTGGACGTTTCTTTTGAAGGTGGAAGCATATCCATCTGTAAGATACTCGAAGAATTAAATGAAAATGAATATTTAGTAGACGAGTTCACATGTAAAAGAGACGGTACCTGTTATTTCAGTGGATTCACACAATCCATACCCAAAGAGTGTGTATCCGGGTACTATGATGTAGTAAACATAGAGGATACAGGTTTATACACAAAGATCGGAGATAATTTATATGAACCCGTAGACACTTCAGATGAAGATTACGAAGAGTCGTCGGAAGAAGAATCCGAAAGCGAATCGGATATCAGCTTGGACGAGGAAGAATAAAATATACGCGTAATATAAATGAAATCTAAGAATAATACTCTCCTCCCACTCGCCATCGCCGCCGCCGTGTTCCTTTACGTCTTCATGTACCAACCAGGTGGTAAGAAGAAGGAAGGGTACACTGGATGTGGATGCGGAAAATAAAACTTAAAAATTAGAGACGCCATTTAACAAATGGCTCCGTACAGACCACCTAACACGCACTATAGCGAATTAGACGTCTCGTCGTACGAGCAAGATGACATTTTCAAGTTCATAGGTAAGTCAGGTAAACGTTTCTATTGGCTCACCAGATTTCTTGAATTGTCCTATCTCTGGTACGACAAGAACCGCAAAGTCATAGAAATTTGGGGACCGTATGAATCTCTCCAAAATTTCCAAGCGCATCACGTGATAGAATGTGAATTAGACCTAAGTTGTAATAAAGAATAAGAAAGTTAGATAAACATGTACAAACGACCCCAAATTAGAGTGCGAGAACCATCGATGACTACGTCATCGAGACCTGCGAAGGGTTCATTTCTGTATAGAATCACAAACCCTGAAAAGACGCGGTTTCATGAAATGGAACCGTATTACATTCATGATTACGATACGTACATCAAGAACCTTAAGAAATCATGCGAAGCGAGTGGCGCAGAATTTAAGATTCCGAAGTATGCTCGTCCTCTACCCATCACATATAAACCCATATACGCCAAACCAAAACTTGTTGAATATTCGGATGACGTGATTGTTCGCGTAAACGTATTAAAGTGTGGTAAAGTGCGAGTGAAACTCTTGACCCACATGGCGACGCTCTACGAGAAGTATTTTTCAAAGGCAAAAAAGCCACCCGTCAAAGCTTTGGTGGCCGCTCTCAAGGCGGTGGGATACGATGAAACATACGCGAATAACATACCAAAATCACTTGACACACAGAAAGAAAACATGGAAATTCGGTGGAAGAAACTAGATGCCGTGTTTAACAAACCTTCCACTTCAAACACGAAGAAGAAGGCCAAAAAGAAAGAGCCAGAGCCGGAACCCGAAGAAGAGGAAGAAGAGGAGGAAGAAGAAA
>Ga0181552_10000407_pt1 | contig 32662 bp, 12 predicted proteins | sample 011ome_18_FD_130583 | JGI IMG/M metagenome (GOLD analysis project Ga0181552, IMG submission 130583) | Coastal salt marsh microbial communities from the Groves Creek Marsh, Skidaway Island, Georgia - 011501BT metaG (megahit assembly) | ecosystem: Environmental > Aquatic > Marine > Intertidal...
GCGGTGTGTTATTCACCCGTGCCCGTGGGATGGGATCCGGATTGGTTCGAGCCATATGGTGACTTTTTCACGAATGATTATGCCGGTATTTACGAGCGCGATTTGCCGCTCATGGCTGCCGCGGGCGTAAACACCATTCGTATTTATACGCTCAAATTTTCCAAGCGCCACAAGCAATTTTTTGATTTAGCGCTGGCGTACAACATTAGCATTTTCGTCGGTTATGACTTTGTTGATGGTACTAAGAGTCTCTTTAACACCGAAGAGACCATGGTGGAGATGCAGGAAGAATTGCGAACGCTCGTACGCGCCGCAAAGCATCCCGCGGTTGTGGCGTGGATTGTTGGCAACGAGTTGAACGGACCGTGGAATTTGTTCGTTTGCGACAAGGATTTGGCTGAAAACTTTGGTGTCAGCGGATGTCAGTTTGGCGCATCCGTTGAGAAGTTGATGAAGTCAGTCAATTTGTTGTGTGGGGTAGTTAGGGAGGAAAATGTGTTGTGCGGTACAGCGTTGGCAAATGTCAACTTGCCGACAGAGAAGCAGCACCTAGTCGGCTTCCAGCTTTGGGGAGCACTTGGCTGGATCAAGATTGCAGATAAATTCATGGATCAAATTGACTTTTGGGGAGTAAATTTGTATACCCGCAGATATTTTTCCCCAATGGGAATATTTCATCGTTTCCATTTAGTCAGCTCTCGACCCTTCTTGATTACTGTGTACGGCGTCGACGCATATAGCTTACATCCTCAGCTTGAGGGATGGAACGGTTACGAGACCATGGGTACCGAGGATGAAGTATCTCAGGCAGATTGGCTTTCATCCATGGTTGAAGATATTGAACGCCATGCGACGACGTGTAAAGCAGGCTGCGGTGTCCGCTTCACTTCTGGTGGAGCCATCATGGCATGGGTTGATGAGTACTGGAAAGGCAAATCCGTTACGCCAGTCCCTACTTCAGATGAGCGCATGCCAACGATTGCTCGAGTGTGCCCATCGTTGAAGGAGTATTTGCACTCGCCGTGCGGTTACATGTCTCCCACTCAGCCAGATTTGTACGTATCAGAAGAATGGTTCGGAATGATGGCGGTAAAGCAAAAATGCAGCATCAACAAGGTGGATTTGCTTCGTCCGCGCGCGGCGTATTATTTGCTGAAACTACTTTGGACGAAGGGAGGTACGTGTACTGTATTTTATGGCCAAGACGACGCACTCGTCGCGTATGATACAGCCGACTTCCCCGACTGTTCGAAATCGATGAAGAGTTACCACAACCGCACGATGCACCTCTTCATGCGCGCGGAGGCGGAAGCTTTCCACGATATAAAAATTGAGCCAAACGAACCGACGCCAGTGTACGCGCACTTTGAGAACTTTAGCGCCATTCTGAATCATCCAAAGGGTGTGGTCAATCCGATTTCAACTGCGGTACAAAGCACGTTTCTCACGTGCCACCATATGAATCAGATTCATCGTAGAAACCCAAAACTCTGCCCTGCGGCTCCGGACGTCTTCAATGACGTGCAAAAGTTCATCACGGATGAAATGGCACAGTACGTTCAGCCTGGTGATACAAGCTGTCCAGATCGCGAATCTGTTGACGCGCTCAAACTCGAAGTAGAGTTCGCCACGGTCTTGAAAGTCTTGCTCTTTGGATACCTGACCGTCGCCATGATGATCAAACGGCGCGAGATTAACAGAATCGCGCGAGACGCAATGATTTCATTATATCGCTCAAATATGCCTATTGTGAGGTCGTTCATCAAGCTAGACGCCGCGATTTTAGAGGTGCAGCAGCGCGCGCAGCGTGTTGTGAATGGTACGGCAGGAGAATCGCGTAAGCTCAACTCTGAGCTTAGCTCAGAGGCGCGGGATTCTGGCGACGTCATAGAACCTTCACTTACTCGACTCGGCCCAGAACCTTCTGGCTCGAGCTCAATTGAGCGAGAATTAGAAACATGGAAGTCAAAGCTCACTCCGATCGCGCAAAGTTTAGGGAACATTTTTGGTTTCCAGGCTGCTACGGCTGAGTTGAAGAGTACTCGAGAGAGTAGCGTGGACAAATGCGCGGCGTTGCTTTGGAATACCGCACAGCTACCAGAGGCACCTGAATCAGGAGTCGAAGCGTGGGCGATCGAATATCTTCATAGCAAGATGTTCAAGAGCTATAAACGCTATATATCGCACACCGGTATGAACTTCGCTCCACGTGGCGTGGAGACATTGGCTTCTGCAGTGTCGAGCGACGCAAAGCTCTGTCAGCTCGTACTTTTCGAGCTTATCTACGAAGAGTCAGCAAACTTAAAGTTCACTCCCGAGTTTATGCTATTTGCTTTTCACTTGATGGCTTCTGCGGTGAGCGCGAAGGCAACTGACTGTAAAGCTGTGCCAGACGCTGGATTAGACTTTTCGCCTGGCGACTATGTGGACTCCATCGTCAAGCCGTTGCACCAGTTCATCAATCTGCACGTTCGTAGCAACGCGCCTTTGCATTTGTCTCTCGGTTATGATGACATAAACGAGACGTTCGTCGACATGTCGAAGATTCAGCGTATGCTCAGCATAGAAGCTGAATCGGGCACAAGCTCTTACGCGCGTTTTAGACAGTTTATGCGATTCGCCGGCTCGGCGCAAGATAAAGATCAGAGCTTGAGTCAAGTCTTCAAGAAGACGTACCGTGAACACTTGGGTTGGATGACGATGTATGTCAACTTCCATCGTCAATTTACGTTGCTTGCGGTTTTGTTTCATCTTATGGTTGTGCATGCTTTTCACGGCCTGAAGCGCCCTGAATTATTTTCCACGGCGGCGGTCACGGCGGCGGTGATCCACATGTTTATTGAATTCAGAGTGCTGGTATTTGATCGTAAAGCGATCTTTCACAGTCGAATTGAGTCCATTGCGCGCGTGCTGTTTGCACTTGTCATCCTGATTTCGGCCGTGGCGCTTGTTCAAGGGATTATTTCGGGAACAGTTTTTGCCGTCGTCGGCACGCCATACTTGATGTTAATATTTCTCAATATTTTTGGCATTGAATTGACGAATGGCGATGTTTTTGATGATTACTTTTCAAAAAACGTTAACAAAGGCGTAAATTCTCGAGAAAAACGTGAGTACACTTTGTTTTGGATCGCCACACTGGCTATTAAGTTGGTCTTTGATTACGTGTTTATGGTGAACGCTCTCGTTGATCCTTCGCGCGCAATTCTTCAAATTGACCTGTACTGTTGGAACTACAACTTTGCTGGTGAAGATTGCGACGCATACGATTCCAATGAGTTTTTGCCGGCGAACATTCTCGAATTTGTGCGCTTATCGCGACGATATGGGTACAAGTCATTGATGTTGATCGAACGATGGATGCCAAACTTGATCTTGTACTTTAGCAATACCTTCTTCTTCTACATCACAGCACTCGGTATTGTCAGCTCTTTCCAACGATATAGAAAGCTTGGAAGCTTTGACAGCTGGTCGACGAGTGTATTGACAATGCCGGAAACAGTGGAAATCTTCGCTTCCAAAGTTTTAACGGTGAAAATCTCTCCAGAGCCAGCGTCTAACGCGTCCACGGCGATGTGTGCAAAATCTGTCTCAGATTCGTGGCACGCTTTTTCAAAGGCCTGGAATGAGATAGTTCGATCTCTTCGAACGCGCGATCTACTCAGTAACGAGGAGCTTGATCTCTTGCTGTTCAGACGCCTTGAAGGCAAAACTTCTGAAAGTTTCTTCGGGTCTTCGTATGTCGTGTTCCCAGTGATGCTTTCAGGACCTCTTTTCAGCGGTATCGGTATGCTACGTAACGAAAAGATGCGGTTTGACTTTTCGTCAGCCATTATGGCGCAATCCATCGATATTATAGCCTTTATTGCGGTGTGCATCCTTGGCATAGTTGATGCCAGGAATCGTGTGCAATTTGTCGAGTTGTTGAAGACGCTCACTGAACTATTGGCATTGTCGTTCGCTGAACACTCAGAAAGAGCTATGAATTGGCTCGTATCGATTCGAACCAATATCGACGGACTGGCTGTCGCCCTTATTGAGGCGTGCGAAGACGGCGCGAATTTGCAACACACCGTCATCAAATCTCAGGTACAAGGTATTATGTCGCTCATCATCGATGAAATTGCCCAAGACAGAAACGATGAGGATTCGTTGCATAAACGAACGAACAAGCTTTTGATTCAAACATGCGAAAAGCTCAAACAATTGATGGTTTTGGATAGAATCGAAACGAATTCGGCGAAGATTGTTCCTGCATCAGCCTCACGCGATGGCTACGTTTTGCTCAAGCAAGTGCATTTGATGCTTTCAACGTCCAATCCCGCCGCTGAGCCATCCATAACAGAAGCGAAAGATATTCTACGATTTTTCGTTGGAAACATGGGAGATCCGAAGATGCCGAAAGCGCAGAGCGTGCGCGCCACGCCCATGATGAGCACACTTACGCCAGTCTACGCAGAAGAGGTCCTTACATCTCTGGACACGTTGACGCAAGCCATCGATGGTGAATCAGTCACTGGTTTCAGATTCATGGTAAGCATGGCACAAAACTCGTGGGATAATATGGTGGAACGTACGGGCGTTGTATTGAAGGACGCCAATTACGAACACTTTTTGGATCGAGCGACGTTGAACAAGCAAACGGCGCTGTCGACGTTTACCCCAGAAGAGGAACGTTTGTGCCAAGAAACTATTACTTGGGCGAGTGGGCAAAGTCAGTCGTTGTTTCGTACAGTTCGCGGTTTCGCATCTTACGCCGACGCCCTACGATTACTCGCACGCACTGAGGGAGTGCCTGAAGACGAAATTGAACCCCTCGTTCGCCTAAAATATGAACACGTTGTGAGCGCTCAAGTATACGGAGCTCCAGGATATACGATGAATGCAGATATTGAAGACCTCGTTGCACAGTTCCCACACGTCAAAGTTAATATTATGGAACGTCCAACAGAGGAAAGTCCCGAGTTTGCGATTGTCAAGCTCGAACGCGGCGCCGATGGCAAGCCAAAGCAAACGCATCGCATTCGTTTACCAGGCAACCCGATCCTCGGCGAAGGAAAACCAGAGAACCAAAACATGGCACTCACGTGGTGTAGAGGCAACTACATACAGACTATCGATATGAATCAAGACGCACACCTTTCCGAAGGCATAAAGGTTCGCAATCTACTTGCGATGTACAACATGTACGACAACGCCATCATTTTGGGATTCCCGGAGCAATTGATTTCAGAGAACCAAGGCTCGATTGCGAGCTTTGCAGCTCTTTCAGAAACGGTGTTCGGCACGTTGTTGCAGCGTTTCATGTCGTCACCACTTTGCGTCCGATTGCATTACGGGCATCCAGACATTTGGGAAGGATCTTTCATTCGTACGAATGGTGGAATATCCAAAGCCACGAAACGATTGCACTTGTCTGAAGATGTTTACGGAGGGATGAATGTCATGCAACGCGGAGGGAAAGTGGTTTACGTCAACTTTGCCACAGTTGGTAAAGGGCGCGAAGTGTCTTTTGATGGCAATAACCAGTTCAATCGCAAAATCGCAACCGGCAACGGTATGCAGTTGATTTCGCGTGACTTTCATCGCATGGCAAAATATATGGATATCTGGCGCGGTATGAGTTTTTTCCAATCTTCTGCTGGTATATTTTACACCGAGTTTATGTTGTTCTCATCACTCGGCGCGTTTGTCGTGTGCAAAGTCATGATCGCCATGCTTGCAGTAGAAAACTACTTTAAAGTTGGCGATGCCTTTGATAATGTCGGCTTTCATCAAGAGGTGGGTATCGAGTTATTGTACCCATCACAGTGGTTTATACAGGCGAGTTTAGTCATGGCTTGGCCAGGCATGCTTCAAGGTTGGCTTTCCGGTGGAATGGTCACCATGCTGAAGCGCCTCTATCACGATTTGTCATCGGGTTCTTTCATTTTCAACATGTTCATCGCTAAGGCTCGAGGCACCGCCGTTGATAGATCAATCATTTCAGGTGAAGCGCTGTATCGAGGTACCAGTCGAAGTATGATCATGAATGCATCGTTTGTCGATTTATACACGCAACACGGCGTTTCGCACATCATTCCAGCCATGAATCTTGCTGGACTCACTATCCTTATGACTTGCCTTTCAACTTATTCTGGTTTGTATGTGTTTGTCACGACGTCGTTCCACATTTGGATCGCAGCTGCCTTTCTTATGTTTTCGCCGTGGTTTTTCCACCCGCAGACCTTTAAGGAGGGCACGGCTGAAATTAACTTTACGTCGTGGTTATTTTGGCTCGATGCATTCAAACGTGGCAACAGATCGCGATTCCATAATGATGGTACGTGGTGGTCTTGGCAAACAACGCGCATGCAAGCTTTGCGCGCGATGCCTCGACACTTGAAATTCGAGTACGTAGTGTTTCGTGTTTTGCCGATTCCATCGATACTTTTGTTTTCAAGTATGGCTTCTTTGCGCGTTGATGACATCAGTACGCAACCCGCACTTCGTGGGGTGATTGTTATGACGGCTGGTATCGCGGGATTCTTTCTTTCAGTGGTGTACTACTTTAGCGCGGCGCCTTCATTCTTGTGGCCCGAACGCTTGGTTGCCGTCGCTGAACGGACTCGACTTGTTTCCACCGAAATCGAAAAGCACGTGCTAGTTTTGATCTACAGCATGGCCGTACGTGTCGCCTTAGTTGTGTTCCATCATACACTGTGCTGTCGTTTATTCACGGACAGCGTCAACGTAAAAGATCCAGTGAACAAAACCATCTTCATAACGGCAGCCGTGTTCGTCATCCAGATATTTACTCTTTTAACCGCATTAGTCGGTGAAAACACGCCACGATTCATTCGACCGCTTGCGATGTCACTTCGGTCTTTCAGCGACTTTATGACACGCGACGTCGATGTGTTGATTGGGATTGTTTTGCATGCGGTACTTGCGATTGTGTCGCTGGCGCCCATATCGTACCTGCACGCAAAGTTGCTATTCAACAGAGCGTACGCGTCAGTTCTCGGAGTCGAAATGCGACGTCGAACTCTCGTCGCAACAATGAATCAAGCCGTGTCCACTAGGAGCGTCAAGAGTGTTCTGTTGTCTTCTCGGACGTTCATTCGCCGAGTGCTCGGTTTGCAAGTTGCTCAGGCTCGCTTCGCGCGGCCCGCTCCGAGCACAATACCGGGTATGCCAGAAGACTTGACTCAGCCAGGGATCGGTAAAGTGAACAATGCGCGCGCTGAAGAGATCAGAAGACGAGTTGAACCAATTGCAACGCACATTGCATCGTTATATGGATTCCAAACGACTGCGAAAGACGCGACTTTCACTGAGACCGAAATTGAAGTCCCGTCGAACCTTTGGAATACCATCGAGGCCATTACGTACTGGTTGGACTCTCTCATTTCCCAGAAAGAGGATGTCACAGGCTTCTCAGCCGAACATTTAGATAAACATTGGCGCGACGTCGTGAACGAGCTCCACATTCACCTGTTCCAAAACTACCACAATTGGGGTAAGCATACTGGGATGGTTGACGCAGTCACGTTACACGCGAGAAGAATGGCGATGAATCGGCAGGCTGATGGCCGCGGTGAGCATCACAGCATGCTTCTCGCTGTGTACATGGCCAATGCTGACGGCCTTTGGGGTCGAACAAGTCGAGAGCAAACGCTCGCGGTGACGCTGAATGCGCAACTCCATCATCTTTGCTTGTGGTTCCTGATCTACCATGAAAGCGCGAATCTGCGACACATGAGCGAACTTTTGTGCTTCGTTTTCCATGCAGCGCTCTCAGCGGTTACTTTGGAAGACACCATGCCTACGGATGACAACCTCATTCTTTGCAAACCGGTTTCTGAAGAAGTGATGCCGTACGCAGAAAAGGATTTCTTGACAACCATAGTGACGCCACTGTACCTGTTTGTGAAGCGGGAGATTGCAGATCGCGCAGATGCGCCAATCTCTCAACGTGTCATGTATGATGACGTGAATGAATTCTTCTGGCAACACGATAGATTTGTTCGCTTGCTGCCGCCCGAACAGCAACCACCCAATCCAGAAGACGCAGATGATTTCATCGGCGTTCCAGAAGCGATGGCTGCGTTGCCCAGAGAAGAGCGCATGTACGAACACATGCGGTCTTTCTTGAAGCACGCATCGTCGCATCCTGCTGGCGCCGGAGAGAGCTTGTCAAAATTGTTCTTCAAGACACACAAAGAAACGGCTGGTTGGTTAAGTATGTTCGTGAATTTCAATTCTGTCATTCTGTTCCACGCGGTGGCGTTTCATGTGTCTACAGCCTACGTGTTCTCACATGGTTGGAACTGGGCTTACATTTCCACTGCGACTATCACTCACGCAATCCTCAAGTTCTTTGCTGAAATTGCCGTGCTCAAGTTCCGCAACCTCGGCCAGGAATCATTCGGTGACTGGATGGTTACCATTACAAGAGCTGGCATGTTTCTGAGTATGCCATTGTTTTATTTCCTTGAAGTGACGTTACGAAATGATGTTGAGAATCCAAATCCATACTTTGAAGTACTGGCTGCGGTGTACGCGCTTGCGAACAGCGGTCTGGTGACGGTTTCCCGTCAGCAACCCTTCGTCGGCACGCCAGCTCAAATGACGACTCCGTTCCGAGAACGTATCATTTACACAGCGTTCTGGTTCGTGGTACTGTCGACCAAACTCGCTTTCGGGCATTTTCTTCTTATTACGCCCCTTAGAGAGGCTGTGAGCGCGCTGCAGAAGGGTGACTTGTGCTGGAACAAAGAAAGCGATGAATACACTTCGTGTATCAATCTTGAAGGTGACAAGTTGATTGAAGCCTTGAAGTTCAAGCCTAAAGTTACGTACTTTGCTGACGTGAAAAGCGAGGAAGATTACGAAGAAGAGCAAGATGACGTTATTCCAGTATATGATCCTATTGCCGAGCGGCGGCGGAGTTTGCTTTCGATGCGTGCGGGTGGAGGTGACTTTACCGGCGCCTCCTGGGGAGCTCGCAGTCAATTCCACCCCGACTTTGATGCTAATGAATCCGATTTTGATCCTTACAGCGGGCACTTTAGAGACTTAGCGTCGCTTGATTCTGAAACTGGGCCAATGCCAAAGTCTCCTCTGGAGACCATGGTGTCACAAGCTGTAGACGTCACGACAAACGTCGTAAAGAACGCTCTCGGTATGAAGGAACAAGTGCGTCTTCCAGCACTGGGCTACATTGGTGAAGAAATCGAAGGTCAGTTACCTTCCGCGTACTATGATGTTCACGCGTCGCAATTCTTAATGTATGTTCTGGTCATCGCGAGAATGCTTCCCGCGGTGGCGACATACTTTTGCGACACATTTCTGTGGTACACGTGTTATGCGTCGCTGTTTACCATTTTCTTACAATGGAAAGGTAAAGTTTCGCACGCTCAAAGGTGGGCGAGCTTCTTACGTGACTTCAAATTAATTCCTGGTCTCTTCTGCGATAAGGTGCTGAACCGATCGTGGCCCAAGCCTGTTATTATTTCGGGAGCCTCGGGTACACGCGACGGTAGCGGAGGATCTGGCGATAGCGACTCTGAAGATTATCTCGATGATAAGGTATCAGTCCGTAGAGCTGCTGGCAAGATTGATGGCGTGGATGAATATCTACTCGACTCAGTCGCGGTTACCATGGTTGACGACGATGTACTTTACGAATCTGGTGTAAAGACCACGTCGGTGGATCCCGCCGATTTCCTTCCTGAAGCGATGGATATCAAGTGGCAGCACTTTGGCCGCGGATGGAATGCGATCGTTCAGTCTCTTAGAGATCGAGATCATATCAGTAACAAGGAGGCAGTGGACCTGAAGTTCGTTTTCCTTCAAGGTCGTGACATTGAACAGATATTTGATGCTCCAGAGTATATCATTTTGCCTCCGATGTTGACATCATCTGTGTTTTCGCGCACGAGTCTCAACACAGGCACTATGACGCAGTACCCATCTTTTGGTACAACTCTCGTGCAAACGAAAGATTTACTGTGCGTCATTTTAACCGAGGTGTTGCGCGTGGTTTCTCCGGGTGATTTGTCTCTTCTCATGCGTGTTGTGAGCGATTTGGCGGCCATTGAAGGTGAACAAATGGGTCGGCGACGACGCGACGACGTTGATGGCTACATTCAACTTCGCGACGCCATCATCAAGCTCTTACTCACGCTCAATGCGATGAGTTCAAGTACAGAGGCAACACCGATTATCGAGGATGATGACGGGCAAGACGACGACTCGGAAAGCGAAGAGGATGACGAAGAGGCTAAGTTGCTACTCCTCGGTGATCTCGCTGGAGCAGAAAGAGCGCGCGCGCGCAAAGAGCGACGCGCTAAACGTAGGCAACTCAAAGCTTTACGCGACAAACAGCGAGATCGTCAAGAAAAAATGGTTGAAGCTATTAATCTCGAAATGAAATTTGGATGCACGGGCTTAATTCCAAAGGAGAGGCGCCGAAAGATGAAGGAGAAGAGCGGCTTGATGCGCGGTTGTTTCGTTGTTGAGGAAAATTGGGATGAGATGACTGCCGAACAACAGGCTCTTCTGGAGAACAAGGGACCCTCGGATACACGAAAGCGCTGGCGTCGAGGCCGTAGAAAGCTGATCAAGTGGTCTAGTATACAAACGGATGCCGACATTGAGGCCCAGTCAGTCACTCTTGCTGAGGCGCTTCACGATATTCTTCTTGCGGTTCGCAGTATTTGTTCGTTTGCGATGGAGCAAGACGGGAAATGGAGCAACGTGAACAATCAGCGCCGTTATCGTGTGTCTCAGCTATATTCGCAGCTTCTCGAGATGATTCGTATCGACGCACTTCGCGACAACGAGCATGTACGAGTTGTATCAGCTTCAGCGACTTTGCCGAACAATCGCAAAATCGTTGAAAGCTTGTTAAACTCTATGAATAACAGCAACCCAGGTGGAGAACCTCGAAATTTGGAAGCTCGACGCCAACTGATGTTTTTCACCAACTCTTTGAGCTTTGCAGCACTCAAGACGCCGACTCCGCTCGAAAACATGCGCTCGTGGAGCGCGTTTACTCCGTATTTCGCTGAGGAAGTTTCTTATGTGAAAGAGGATTTGACGGCGCCGCTTGAAGATCAAAAGACTCTCTTGTCACTGATCAAAGCAACCTTCCCCAATGACTTCGAAAATTTCAAGGAGCGAATCGGGGCTTTAACGCTTGATGATACGCAACTGATTGAACAACACTGGCCAGAGCTTCGAGTGTGGACGAGTGATCGCACGCAGTCGCTCAGTCGCTGCGTCCGAGGTATATGTTTTTATGGCACTGCGCTTCGATTACTCGCACGTGCCGAAGGCTATGACGATGATGCCATCGAGACTCTTGTAGAACACAAGTTCGAGTATCTTGTGTCTTGTCAAGTGTACGGTAGGATGCGCGAGTCTCCTGAAGGCTCTGCGTTCTGGCAAAAGGCGCGAGATATTGAAGAATTGATTCGCGCACATCCAGAACTCAAAGTGAGTTACGTGCAATCTCCAAGCGAGCAACACGACGTATTCGCATCGTGCTTGATCGCATGCGACAAGGAAACGAAAGATTTGTCGTTGGCATGCAAAATTGAGTTGCCAGGAAATCCAATCATTGGCGAAGGAAAGCCTGAAAACCAAAATCAAGCCGTTGTGTTCAGTAGAGGTGCCTATTTGCAGACTCTGGACATGAACCAAGACGGATATCTTGGTGAAGCACTTAAAATGAGAAATCTCCTCGGTGTCTTCCACGAGGACGTCGTCCTCGTCGGCTTTCCGGAGACAATTTTCAGTGAAACAAGTGGCGCGGTTGCGCAATTCGCCGCTATTTCAGAGTTCATTTTCCAAACGTTCCAACGTTTCATGACGTGGCCGCTCATGGTGCGATTCCACTACGGTCACCCAGACTTGTGGGATAAGGCATTCACGATGACAAACGGCGGTATCTCTAAAGCCTCCAAAATGATTCACGTCGCTGAAGACTTTTTCGGAGGCGTGAACGCCATCGTTCGCGGTGGGCGTGTACTCTTTGAGGAATTCATCGAGGTTGGTAAAGGAAGAGATATGGGATTCACGTCGGTAAATGGCTTCGAACAAAAGATTTCTGGTTCCGCGGGAACTATTTCGATGTCTCGCGACATCTACAGGTTACACCGCTCAATGGACTTCTTCAGAATTCTCTCCATGTACTTTTCCGGTCCCGGTTTCTTCATCAGTGTTATGCAGACGGCGTGGTGCGTGTACTTGTACATCCTCGTCCATGCCAGCCTTGCTATTGCTGATCTTGAAATTTACAGAGTCTACCGTTATTTTAAAATGACAGAGACACAAACAACGCTTTCGTTGTCAAAAGAAGAAGGTGGTTACTACAACTCCATTTACGCAATCCAGCTCGGTTTGCTCACCATCTTGCCTTTGTTCTTGAAGATGATCATGGATCGAGGATTCAGAGACGGTTTCGAGTACACTATCAGCAGTCTTTTGCGTGGTTCGGCGTCATTCAACATTTTCGCTATGACGACGAAGGGATACAACTACATGGTTGGATTAATTTTCGGGCAAGCGCAGTACATTGCCACGGAACGGGGCTACGTGACTCAAAATGCAAACATGGTGGTGTTGTACGGACTTTACGCAAAGTCACATCTGTACTTTGGTATGGAAGTTCTCTTACTGCTCGTGTTATTCCACGCCAACACGGTGCTACCAAAGGCGTTGTTGTATTCGTGGTCTGTGTGGTTATTCGGCATGAACATCGTCGTCGCTCCGTGGTGGTTTTCTCCACAAAGTACGAATTCATTCTGGATGCAAAAGAGCTGGAATGACTGGAGAAAGTGGCTCGATGGTACGTTCGACAAACCTAACATCGCCAACGGATCTTGGGCTGCATGGCAAACAAAGATGAATCAAAATTATCGCAATCGGATCGGCGTCTTCTCCAAGGCGGGCGTGTTGGTTTGCAACAGTTTTGGTCGATTGATGCTTCTGCTTGTCATCACCGGTTCTTTACATGGTAGCGCGCTTTACACTGGAGTGTCGCAGATGGATCAATTTGTTGTCAATGTTAAGCGCATCTCAGCAGCGTGCGCGGCGATGGGTGTGATTGTGATGCTGTACACGGCGACGCTCAGAACATCCGTCTTTATGCGCGAGCCTTGGCTCAAATTTCCTGACAAGCTGTGGAAGATTAGTGTGTACCGTGGATTCGTTCGAATCGGTCTCTTCCTCGTGTGGAATGGGTAGTACTTTTTCGCACTTCACGTCGAGACTGGAACGAATTCCGTGTTCCGCACTTATTTCATGACGACGCTCGCGACCATTTGCTTCACGTCCGTCATCGTCGAAGGGTGCGCGCTCGTCGGCGACAAGGCCATTGAATCCTTTGGCGAGCAATGGCTGCCCATCGTACCCGATGACGGCGAACGCGAGCCAAAAAGCAATCGATGGCGTTATGTCATTCGTCCGCTTATTTTCAGATCGCGCCGAGGCTTCGCTTACGCCCGCACCGTTGGAGACTTTTGGTACAAGGAAATGGACAAGGTTGTCGGCTTGCTCATCTTCACCATGTTGTTCTGTTTGTCCTTGTTACCCATCAATCAACTTCAAACGATGTTGATCTGGAACGAGACATTCAGCGATATTCTCGACAAAAAAGTAGCCGTACAAGAGACGGTGTCCGAGGTTCTCGATTAAACAAAGGTTGCTTAACACGCCTCGCGACGGCGATAACCGAACGTGAACGTAATACGTCCGCAGTGGTCGCAAATTATATTAGTATTAGAAATAAGCACGCGCGCGCGCGGGTGCGCGCATGGACTTCAATGTAATTTAATCATTAGACGCATAGACGCACTGTATACTGTAGTTGTCGTTATTACACACTAGTCATCTTTCTTCTCGCTGTCCCCGCGGTCGAGCGAGAGCGCAAACGCCACGTACGCGAGCAGTACGACGTTCACCGTCACAATCGCAAACATTCCCGCGCACGTCGCCCGCCCACTCTCCGTCGCCAACATAGCCGTACCATACACTTCATACGCACGCATGCACACCGTGCGCCTGGTCCATCGATACGTCACCCACGGCGCGAACACGAGCGCCGTCGTGAACCACCCCAACCTCACCAACGCCGCGCGCTCCTTCGCGAGCAACGCCCGTCGCCCGTCCGCCGCCACCGTCGCCGTCATCCCGCTCACATCAACCGAAACAACACGATGGCGACCACAATCACGCTCGCACACGTCGCAATCACAATCTCCTGCGAACTAAATGCGCTCAAGAAATCCCGCGGCGCCGCCGGCTTTGTCGTCGCTTTCCCTCTCGTGCGCGCGTCGGCGAGACGCGAAGACGGTGCTTTAGCGTACGCGGCGTCGCCCCCGCCGTATTCTTCGTCCGCGGGTCGTCCGACGTCGAGGCCGGCGAGCGTGCGGTGCGCGCGTCGTCGTCGCGCGCCCATAAGTGACGCCAGAGTGCGTCGCGCGCGCGCGTCGTCGTCGTCGTCATGGCGCCGCATTCCGAGAGCAGCGGGGAAGAGGTGTGCGGAGACGAACGAGCACCGACGCCAGTTTCGGTCGCACGCGGCGACGATGGCGTTGGCGGCGGCGGTGGGGCGGCGAATACGACGCACGCGAGCGCGCTCATGGATGATGATTCGAAACGAGTTCGCGACGGCGACGGCGGCGGTGACGACGACGACGGTACCCTGCGCGCGATCGAGCGACGATTAGAGGCGAAGGATTTCATTATGGAACCGGATGCGATGGATGTGGTGAAATCGTACGTGGCGAGTGGAGGGAAACCGTCGAGCGCGATTGAGGCGTTGAGCGAGAATTATCGAGGCTACGCGGCGATGACGACGTTAGCGGTGGAATGGCTGAAGATTACGGCGCCACCGAAACGAGGGGTGAATACTTCGCCGATAAAAGCACCCGCTAGGACAGATGATTCGAGAACGCCGACGGGTGGAGTGGCGAGCGCGTCTGGCGGCGTCGCGAGCAGAGGGAAGCAGCGCGGCGCCGACGACGACGACGAACGTTTTGATGAGATGTACTTTTTGGAAACTATCGTGCGCGAAAAGTTTGATTCGAACAAAGCGGATGAGGTATTCGTCGGGCGACCGCCGAAATGGCTGGATGAAATTTTTGCGAGCGAACGCGGTCGAGCGTTGCTGTTTTCTCTCGCCGAAGAAAATCCAAATTGTTTGTTGATTTCGTGCGCGATTCAGCACGCGTGGCAACGCGGGATGCGGCATGAGGTACGCGCACTCGGCCCCGCGGCGGCAGCTTACTTTAGTATTTTTCACGAGCTTTTGGCGGATCACATCAAGGGAATTGTTTTGGCTGGCGACGACGCCGTGCGCCGAAGAGATGCGGAGGAACGCGTGAAAAAAATGTGCTGCAAATCTGTAGGGACGTATATGTTTGGACAGATGATGCTCGCTACGTTAGCCAGAGATTATTCAGATGCAGACTCTCAGACGTCAGCCACGATGCGAGCGATTGCGGTTCGATTATCAGAGGAAGTCGAGGAAGAGGCGGCGGCGTTGCAAGGCGCCGCCGCGGTGCGTCGCATCGCTCCTTGGCTCGCCGCTTCAGCTGCTGACGCCAAAGTATCGTATGCGACGTCTGACTTGTTACACTCCAGACCGGTCGGTTTTGAACATCAAGGCACACCGTCGGGTGCGCTCGCGGTTGGGGATTTGAAAAAGCTACGCGATTTGTACTTTGACACGCCGGATGGAGACAAACCTTCCGTCGCGCCGCTTCGCCATCCCGACGTCTTATACAACTTGATCGCCGAGGCATTCAAATGGAGCGGCGGCTCACATGTTAATCGTCAGATTGACGTGTGTTTCGATTTAATCGCCCTCGCTACGAGTGATGAAGGCAACATGAGCGCCGACGTTGTTTCGGGCGCGTTGAAGGACGCCCTCAACGTTGTCGACCTCGCCAAGCGCGGCGAAACCGTGGATGACGCGCTTAGAAATAGAGTCCTCGCCGTACCAAGTGCCTCCGCTGGCATTGTTGCCGCCGTGCGTTCGGCGATGACGAATACCGATCACTACAGGGTCGTACAAGTTGGGAATACGAATGGCGTGTATTTGGCGTTGCTCGCCGACGTCGCCCGACGGCACATCGGTTTGCAAGGCGCCATCTTGGAGGCGTTGAGCGCAATCATACAATTCGTCGGTAGAAGCCACGGCGACGATTTGGTCACCAGTCTTCTCGACACCGGGTGCGACATTCTCGCGGCTGGTCACGTGATGCCAACGCTCGTCGCCGCGCTCAATTCTTGGAGCCGCGCCGTGGGCCCCTCGCACTTATTGTACTTCATCAACGAAGTTCTCGAAATCGCCGCGCCGCCATACAGTCGCGACTTCGTCATGGCCATCATCCGATTACTAGAATCGGCAAATTCGCGACGTGGGACGTCGAAAACCGTGGATGACTTTGTAGAAGAGGTGCGTTTACGACGGCGCGAATTCGCCCTCGGCTTGGATGTCGTCTCAGTGCTCGACTTCATTTCGCGATGAAGACGTCTCCACGCGCATAAAGTAGTAGGATGTTTAGTTTTCAGATATAATAGAGGATGTTCTCTTTCGGATTTTACAAAGCGACACGCAATAATACGTTTATACGATTAGCGACCGCCCATGCGGCGGCGCAAAAACGACGGAATGCCACCGCGCGGTTCCTCGGGTGGCGGCGCCGAGCGGCTGGATTTCGACTCTTCGCCTTGCTTCCATCCCATTATGGGTTGCTGTGCGCCACCGCGCGCGTTTGCCGCGGGCTGTTGCGTGCCGCGCGCGTTCGCGCCTGCGCCTTGGGACATACCCGCGGACGGTGAGAACCCGGTGGCGATGAGCGTGATGGACACTTCGCCATCCGTAGCGCGGTTGCCATCCTTGACGACGGCGCCAAAGATGATCAACGCGCTCGGGTCGACGAGATCGTAAATAACTTCCGCCGCTTCGTTGACTTCGTGCAAGGTTAAATCACTCCCACCAGTGATGTTCCACACGATACCAGTCGCGCGGTCAATGCCCAAATCGAGCAACGGGGAGGAAATCGCCGCCTCGGCGGCTTCTCTCGCGCGGTTTTTACCGCTCGCCCGACCGATACCCATTAAAGAAGACCCGGCGTCAGCCATAACGGCGCGGACATCGGCGAAATCGACGTTGATTAAACCAGGCAACGTGATGATATCGGTGATACCACGCACACCTTGGCGCAAGATGTCATCAGCGAGCAAGAAGGCGTCTTGCACGGGTAACGATGGATCCACGGCGGATAACAAGCGGTCGTTGGGAATGACGATGAGGGTGTCAACATTTTGACGAAGACGCTCGACAGCCTCCATGGCTTGGTTGTAGCGTTGACGACCTTCAAACTTAAAAGGCATGGTGACAATACCAACGGTTAAAATGCCCGCGCTCTTCGCAACTTGAGCGACGACGGGGGCGGCGCCGGAACCAGTGCCGCCGCCCATCCCAGCCGTGACAAACACCATATCAGACCCACTCAACGCTTGCTCAATCGCCGCCCGGCTTTCCTCAGCCGCGCGTTGACCAATTTCCGGGTTACCACCCGCACCGAGACCACGCGTGAGCTCCGCACCAATTTGCAAATGGTTTCGCGGATCCGCCTTGGCCGTTTGCAACGCCTGCGCATCCGTATTCACGATCCAAAACTCCACCCCGTTGATGTCCGCATTCACCATCCGGTTCACCGCATTCGAGCCACCACCACCCACACCAACAACCTTAATCGTCGCCGCGTTACTACTTTCCGCACGAGGTTGCACCACCGCACCTCTACGCGTCCCGACGCTCGCCTTTCGCGCGCGCGCGCCCGATAATCTGTGTCCAATCGACGCCGACGCGCGCGCGTTCCGTCAGTCTCGCCTCGCGTCACCCCACGCTCGCACATCAAAGTCTCTCGCGATCGCGTCACATGCTCTCACGCGTCGCGACACACACACACACACGCGTCGCGCGTCGCGCGTCGCGCGTCCCACACCGACACATCGACGACGACGATCACCCCCACGCCAGCGTCGCGCGCGCGGATTCAAAAATCACCATCGTCATCGTCATCCGTCATCCGTCGTCGTCGATCGTCGCGAATAGACGCGTGTCTCTATATCCTACCTCACCGCGTGCGCGCCCGCGTGCGAACGCATCGTCATCGTCATCGTCGTCTCTCGTCGTCGTCGCGATGTGCCGACGACGACGACGACGACGACGACGACGACGACGATCGACTCGACGCGACGACGCGTGCGCCTCCACCGCGTCGATCGATCGATCGCGCACCATTCGCGATCGATCGGGTGTCGCCATCGATGGATGCCCCGCGTCCATCGATCGATCGCGCGATCGATCGCGATCGGCGCGTGCTGCTGCGGCTGCTGATGATGTGTACCGGGGTACACGCGCAGATGCGGCGGCCGGGGATGCTGCTGCTGCTGATGCTGATGATGTGTGTGTGTACCGGGGTACACGCATCGTGGGACTGACCGATGGCGCAACGGTCGTCGTCGTCGTCGCCGAGCGCGCGTCGTCGTCGTCGGTGCCGCGCGAGACGACGACGACGACGTGCGATGACGCGCGTGCGCGAGATGACGTCGAGCGAACGTCGCGCGTACGTCGCCGAGCTCGTGCGCGCGCGCGCGATGGCTAAGGGTGATGATGACGGTGACGATGACGATGGTCGTCTCGCGACGACGACGACGACGACGACGACGACGACGACGTGCGGCGCGCGCCGCGCTGGGGTGAAGGCGAGGTACATGGAGTACGAGACGACGCGACGACGACGACGACGACGACGTGACGCGGAGGAGGAGGACGCGCGACGACGAGGAGGAGAAGGAGGAGGAGGACGACGCGCGGGGCGGGGCGCCGGGGCGCCGCGCGCGTCGGGCGCGCGTCGGGCGATGGTCGCTGGGCGACATTCGCGCGACGCGGTGATGGCGGAGGCGGAGGCGCGGCGGGCGAGGGAGGAGACGTTTACGCCGCGAGCGCACGCGTCGACGTTGACGTCGTGTTCGCGGGGGGGGGCGAACGCGGCGTCGGCGGCGCAAAGGTTGGCGACGCTCGCGACGCCGAAGACGGCGGTATGGGAGCGTGCGGCGAGCGTGAAAGCCGCGAGTGATGCCGCGGCGTTTGAAGAGCATTGTACGTTTGCGCCGAAGACGGGACGAGGACCGAAGACGGGCGCGAGCGACGCGCCCGTGGGCGAACGATTGTACGCGTACGCGGAGAAGCGCGCGGAGAAACTCGAGCGCGCGCAGGCGCGCGTGGTTGAACTTGAACTTGAGGAACTCACGTTTCAGCCGTCGACGATGGGTGCGTCGGTGACGAAGAAGAAAAATGGCGCCGTGCCTCCGTTGCACGAGCGCCTCGACGACGTGCTCCGGCGAAAGCGCGACGCGTTACTCAAAGCTAAAGCTAAAGTCGAGCACGAACGCAGCTCGGCGTATACGTTCAAGCCAGACATTAATCCAACGAGTGCGGTGTTGGCGAAGCAGCGAGCAGAATTGGACGAGGCTATGGGTGAAGATGGCGAACGCCGCGCGGGCCGCCGCCGCGAAGTCGTCGATGAGGACGTCGACGAGCTCACGTTTGCGCCGAAAATCACCACGGTGAGCGAACGCGTCGTCGAGCAACTCGCGCGACAAGGTAAGATGGGCGCAGACTTTTTCGAACGTCAACGCGATTATAACGACAAAGTAGCGAGACGGGCTGAGGAACATCGCGCGTACGAAGACGACGAGTGCACGTTTACCCCCGACATTGGCGCCGCCGCGCGCGTCTTGCGCAAAGGACAACGCGTGCGTATGTTGCTTGAAACGCCCGAAGAACGCGCCGCGCGGTTGGCGTTTACCGATGCCGAACGTAAACGAATGACGCAGCGCGTGCTTGAGCAAAAGTACTACGAGAAGTATACGTACAATCCCGACGTGAACGAACGCTCGCGAACGCTCGCGCCCGTCGGCACGTCGCTCGACGACCTCGTGCACGACGAGCGACGCGATTTGGCCAAGCGGCGCGCCCGCGCGCAGCTCGAACGCGAATTTAGAGAAGAACACACGTTTGAACCCAACTTGGATCAATCGAAGGAAGCGCGCCGAGCACGAAATACGAGCGCGTACGCCATGGATTATGGATTGGGCGGCGACGTCGTGAGCGCGCGCATCGAGGCGTACCAACGCGAAAAGAATGACGCGCTTGAAAACCTGCGCAAGTATTCCGCCAATCGCGAAATGGAGGAATGCACGTTTAAGCCAATTACGAACGCGCGCGCGCCGCCGAAATCCATGTACGTGCCATCGACGGCGAAAGTGAAGGGATTGAACGCGTTTTTGCAAAAGCAAAACAAGGCGCGACTGTTAGAAGCGGAAAAGCGCGAGAGGTTCTCCAAAGTCTTTCTGGAAGATTTGGATGATTATGATCGCAAAGGCAAACGTACGATACCCGAACCATTCGGCGTGGCGGAGAATGTTGACGAAAAAGCCGAGATGCGACAGAAAATGCTCGCCGAAGAGCGTCTGGCGCGTGAAATGGAGGAGTGCACGTTTACGCCGAAAACAAACGTCGAGGCGGCGACGACATCGCGCGCACGCGCGTCGTAGACTAGATACATAGATCCTAAACTAAATAAAAATATTACAACTATAGCTGCTACACCAAATGTACACATAGAGCGCCTCGCGCAAAGCGCCTCGTCGTCTCGAAGACGTTATTCGCTAATAGAGATTCCCGCGTATCGCCCGTTGCCAACCTGTTTTTGTTTCATCTCATCGTCTCCAACGTTCTCGCGCACCCATATCTGTAAAGGCCTAGGTAATTTCGTCCCCAATCCACTCGCTTCGGCAACCACGCGTAAAAAACGCACGCGTCGTTGCGCGCGCTCCACCGTCAACCACGGCGTTTCGCGCCCGCCGCTCCACTCGTCGCTCCCATTATAAGGATTCACAAAAAACTCATACACGATCGCCTGCGCGTCGTCTGAATCCACCTTCAACGCCGCTCGTTTAAACTCAAATTGCGCCTCCGCGCACGCCTCTAAATCCGTCGACAACGTCTCGTTATCCGCGCACAACGACAAGCACGCTTGCTCCTGCGTCGACGCCCCGCTCGTGGCTGCGTCATACGTCGTGCCTTCCCACACCTGATCGGGGTCGTAGATCGACGTCGAATACTGAATGCTCGAAGGCACGCAATACCACCCGTACGGCCCCACCGCGCACGACGTGTCGTCGTTCGGGGCATACGTATTGATCGTAAAGCTGTGCTCCTCTTCCGCCGTTGTCCCAGCGCACGCCTTGAAACGCGCGAACGCACACGCGAGGAGGAGGAGGACGCGCGTGGCGATGCGCGCGGGCATCGCGCGCGGTGTCGCGCGCGACTTGGCGCGGCGTGCGCGCGACATGGCGCGCGCGCGAGGCGGGAAATGACGGAAGCATCCCCGCGGCTCGGTAACGGTTGGGACTTTTTTGTGACTTGTCATTCTATTTCTATCGACGCGTAATTCGGCTATTGTGGCACGGCTGGGGCGAGCGTCGCGCACGCGGCGCGCACGGCGCGGGCTCGTGCGTTGATATCTCGCACATCGAGCGGCGGGAGCGGCGCGGCGGGGTGTTCGCACGCGATGGCGGCGCACGCGACGCCTCGCGCGAGCGCCGGGACGAGGGCGACGCCCGACGCGAGCGCGGCGACGGATGCGGCGACGAGCGCGTCTCCAGCGCCTATGAGGGACACTATCTCGCGCACACGAGCAGCAGGGATGTGTACGTGCGTGGCGAGCGATATGTTGCCGTCTGGTGACGCTCGAGAGACGACGCATCCGAGCGCGCCGAGCGTGAGGACGACGCACGCGCATCCGGCGGCGAGCACGGTGGATACGTCGCTCGCCATCGCGTCCAGCGCCTCACTCGCGCTCTCAAATTCAAACGACGGATTAAACGGGCACGGTGACATGGGCGACCCTTTCGCCCACGTTCGGCGAATCGCGTTGGCGAGTTCTCGCAATTCTGCGGCGTTCGGGGACGCGATTTCGACGCTCGACATCGGCCGAGCGCCGCCGACGGCGTCCACGATTCTCGCCGCCTTCTCCACCGACACCGGCTCATACCACATCTTCACCTCGTGATGCCTAGAACACATCTCACATACCGCCCTTATCGCGTCGACGCTCAAATTCGCATCGACGACGACGAAAGACGCGCGCTTTTCTATGACATCCGCCGACGCTCGGACGACATCCGGCGTCACCCCGCGCTCCACGCATTCCACATCCGCCACCGCGCTCACAATTTCCCCGCCATCATCCAACACGCACACCACCGTCGCCGTTCGCGCGTCGCGTACGACCACAATCGACGTCGAATCCCCGTCGTCGTTCGCCCACGCGTCGACGAACGCCGCGCCGCTCGCGTCGTCGCCCACCGCGCTCACAAAGCACACATCCCCATCACTCGCGCCGTCCTCGCGCGCGTACGCCCGCCGCACCGCGCGCAAACCGTGCGCAATATTATACCCCACGCCGCCGCATCCACCAGTCACCGTGCCGATCGTCGTCGTCCCCGCACGAGGCGCGCGTCGCGTCGCTCGGGCGTGGATATCCATGACGCAACCGCCAAATACAACCACCGTGCGCCGCGCGGGCGCCGCGGGCGCCGCGGACGTCGTCGCGGCGAGATGCGCGACGCGTCGCGCGGCGCGGCGCGCGTCGTCGTCGGCGTCGTCGTCGGCGGCGGCGCCCATCGCGGCGGCCGCGGGGGCGCGGCGGCGGTCTCTGACGTCATTCGTTGACTCGCGCATGAACGACGCACCGACCGCCGCGCGCGCGGCGTCAAAGGCGATGGCTGACGATGCGACGATGAAAGATGCGTCGCTCGATGCGCGCGAGGCGACGGCGCGCGCGATGAGCGCCGGCAAGCGCGGTCGCGGCGATGCGCACGTGTTCTCGCGCATCTTTTTTACCTGGGTCACGCCGTTTTTAAAGCACGGCGTCGACGCGAACGCGGGACGCGCGGCGACGCTGGAGATGCATGATTTGCTCCCACCACCGGCGCCGTACGTGGCGAAGAATAATTCGAGCGAGTTTGAGGCGCGCGTGCGCGAGACGTTGGAGAAGACGCGCGCGGCGGAGGAGGCGGCGACGGCGGCTGGCGCTCCGGCTCCAAAGAAACCGTTTCTCCCCGCGCTAACGGCTCCGTTGTGGAAGTCATTCGGTGGCGTCGTACTCAAAGGGTCGGCATTCAAGTTGTTGAATGATTTGATACAGTTTTTACCGCCCGTGGTGTTGTCGGGATTTTTGCGGTACGTCGCGGGCAAGGCGAATTTCATGAATGACGCCTTCGGCGCGTCGACGAGCGATACGTCGATTGGGATTTTGTATTGCGCGTTGATGTTTGCACTAGCGATTTTACGTACGTTATGCGAGCAGACGTACTTTTATTACGCGCAGGCGTCGGGGATTTGCATTCGCGGGGCGTTGTCTACGGCGGTGTATCGAAAGACGATGCGGCTGTCGAGCGCCGGGCGAAGCGGAAGCACGACTGGGGAGGTTTTGAATCACATGCAGCTCGATGCGATGCGCGTGGGAGATTTGATGTTGTTCGTCAATGTTCTCTGGAGTGGGTTGCTGCAGACGATAGGGTACATGGCGTTGTTGTACTCGTACATTGGCTGGAGCGTATTCGGAGGGTTGGCGATTATGCTCGGGTTGATTCCGCTGCAAAAGTACTTTTACGGCTTGACGTACACGTATCGTAAGGATCAGACGAAAGAAACCGACCGCCGGGTTAAGTTAGAAAACGAAGGCTTGAGTGGCATTAAAATTTTAAAGCTCAACGCATGGGAACAGTCGTTACAGCACGAAGTGAGCGAGGTGCGCAAGCGGGAAATGGTTCACGCGACGCGCGTCGCCAATGTCGGCGCGTTAAACACGGCCGTCATGATGGCTGGCCCTACGATTGTCTCTGTCGCTGTGTTTGCGTTGTATGCCGGCGTGATGAAACGCGAGATGACTGCGGATATTATTTTCCCGGCGTTGACTTTGTTTTCCTTACTTCGTTTCCCGGTGATGTTTTACCCGCGATGCTTGGCGTTGTGCGCCGATGCCATCGTGTCTTTGGATCGTTTGCAAAAGTACTTCATGTTACCTGAGGCCTCAGCGGTGACAGTCGAGCGTGAATTCGTTCGCAAGCATTCGCTTGATGAAGTCGCGGATGGTGCGACCCCGGGTGAGAAGAAGAACAAGGGTGAAGTCATCGCGCGAGTAAAGCGTGGTAACTTTTACTGGTCCGATCCTAACGCCGCGCCGCCGAAAGATGACAAGAAGAAGCAAGTCGACGCCAAAGATCAAGGCGCGAAAGAGTCCGACGTCGCGCCCGCAGAGAAGAAGGGCCCATTCTTGCAAGATATCGATCTCGAGCTCAAGCGAGGGGAATTGACGATTGTCGTCGGCCCTGTGGGCTCTGGTAAAACGGCGCTCATCTCTGCATTATTAGGCGAGATGGTCGCCGCGGATGGCGCAGATGTCAGCGTGGACGCAACGGTGTCGTACGTTGCGCAAACAGCATGGGTTCAATCCATGTCGCTCCGAGAAAACGTTCTCTTTGGGAAAGTGTATGATGAAAACGATTACCATCAAGCACTCGAAGCAGCGTGCATGGAGAAAGACATTACTCTTTTACCGAACGGCGACGATACGGAAATTGGCGAAAAAGGTATCACTCTCAGTGGTGGCCAAAAACAGCGCACAGCTATTGCCCGCGCGGTGTACGCCAACGCCGAATTGGCAATTTTAGATGATCCGTTGTCGGCGCTCGACGCGCACGTCGCCAAGGATGTGTTCAAGCGCTGTATCCGGGGCGTTTTGCGCAACAGTGCGGTTCTTCTCGTCACCCACCAGCTTCAGTTTACAGAGTTTGCTGATAACATTCTCGTCATGAAGGATGGTCGAGTGGTTGAGTCCGGGAAGTACGCGCAGCTCATGGAGAAGGGGCCGACGTTTCAGGCGATGATGAAGTCCTACCGCGGCACGCAACAAGCTGAGGCGGCGAAAGAAGAAGACTTGGTTGACACCGCAGTGAGTGAAGGCATGAAGGCGACCATGGCCACGCAAACATCTAAGGCAACGTTGAATCTCGAAAAGCGCGAAGAAGGATCAGTGAAATTGAACGTCTACAAGGCGTACATCAACGCCATGGGCGGTGGCGCGTGGACATTCTCTATTCTGATGTTTGTCACGATCGCCGAACGTGCGCTGAGCGTCTTCACCAATGTTTGGCTCGCCTACTGGTCGCAAGGTAAATGGAATTTGGGTCAAACTGTCTATCTCAGTGGTTACAGTGCCATAGGCATCATTTCCGCCGTTGTCGCCTGGGGTCGAACGTTTGCTTGGGTCATCGCGTCGCTCACTGCCGCGACTGGTTTGCATTTGCAACTTTTAGATGCAGTGATGAACACGCGCTTGAGTTTTTTTGACACCACTCCGCTTGGTAGAGTTATTCAACGATTTAGCAAGGATACCAATGCGCTGGATAACATCATCGGTCAATCGGTGTCGAGCGTTGCGTCGTTTAGTTTGCTTTTGTTGGGCACTCTCGTCGTCATGGGATGGGTCATGCCGATACTCATGCCCTTCCTCATTCCGATTTTCGGAGTTTACTTTTACATTCAAAGATACTACAGACCTGGTTATCGCGAGGCGAAACGTTTAGATGCCATCAGCGGCTCGCCCGTGTTTGCGCACTTCGGTGAAACGCTTGGCGGTTTGAGCACGATTCGAGCCTTTGGTCACCAACAACGATTTATCACGGAAAACGAGCGCAGAATCGGAATTAACCAGACCGCAGATTACACTCAAAAATGTGGCTGCGAGCGTTGGTTGCCAGTTCGATTGGAAACTATCGGGAATTCGATGACGCTCGTCGTCGCCGCCATCGCCGTGTACCAACGCGATACGCTCGATTCGGCGCTCATCGGATTGACATTGTCGTACGCGATTGACATTACCGGCGTTTTATCCTGGGTGATTCGCATCGTATCTGAGCTTGAATCTCAGATGGTCAGCGTCGAGCGCGTCGATGAGTACACAAAGCTCGAAAACGAAGAGTCGACAGGCGCCATGGCGACGCATGGCGTCATCGAAGACCCGCCGAAAGAATGGCCCACGACGGGCGCGTTGCGAGTAGAGAAGTTACAAATGCGTTATCGCGCGGAACTCCCGCTCGTGCTCAAGGGCATTTCCTTCGAGGTTGAAGCTGGCCAGAAAATCGGTATTTGCGGAAGAACGGGCAGCGGCAAGAGTTCGTTGCTCGTCGCGTTGTGGCGCCTGTGCGAACCGGCGAGCGGATCCATTTGGATTGACGGCATCGATATTTCTACGATTTCGCTCAAGCGCTTGCGATCGGCAATCACGTGCATTCCGCAAGATCCTGTGCTGTTTAGCGGCACTATTAGATACAACCTTGATCCGTTCAATCAATACTCGGACGAGCGTCTGTGGTTTGCGCTGGAGCACGTCAAGTGCAAGGATTTCATCAGCGAGCAAGGCTTAGGCCTTGAGGCTCCCGTACAAGAGTTCGGGTCAAACTACTCAGCCGGTCAGCGTCAAATGCTGTGCCTGGCGCGGGCAATGCTGCGAGATACGAAGATAGTATGCCTCGATGAGGCGACGGCGAGCGTGGACACGGAGACGGATGACAACATGCAAAAAGTCATCGCCGAAGAGTTCCATTCGCGCACAATTCTCACCATCGCGCACCGAATCAATACCATCATCGAAAACCACAAGGTTGTATGCCTTGAAGCCGGCAAACTCGTCGCCATGGATTCTCCAGCGGCGATGTTGGCGGATCCAAATTCCGTGTTTTCGCAGCTCGTCGCCGAAACTGGCGATGCTTCGGCGAAAAACTTAAAAGAACGCGCCGAGGCTGCCGAAGCCGCGCGTGGGCGCACCAGTCGCGACATAAAGCGCACGCATTTAGATTCACACATTTGTTAGATGTAGTAAAACACATTCCAGATTCATTGTCACATCCATCCTGAGTCCAGACGTCACTGCGCGACGCGCGCGCGACATGACTTTACCATCCCTCGCGCGGCATCTACATCGCCACGCGCGCGCACCGCGCGCCGTGACGCGTCACATATCATCCACATCCACGTCATACATCAACGAAGACGATCCCGAAGGCTCGCGTGCGATCGAAATAATCGAAGCAAACTTGGTGCGTCTCGCTCTATGAATGTCGACGACGACACCTCCGCCGACGCCGACGACTGACCGCGCGCGCGTCGCGTGAATCGACAGGATAAAACTAAAGCCAAGTACCAAAAAGCTGACGAAGCGCACGTGCGCCGCGCGTTGCTTACGACGAGATCCGAAGCGTTGAGCTTATACCGCGCGGTGATCCGAGCGTCGGTGTTCTTCGTCTGGCGCGACGAACGCGGTCGGCTCTGGCGCGACGTCATCCGCGAGAGCGCGCGCAAGGAATTCGACGCTGGACGACTCGAGCGAGATCCTGAAATGGTCAATCGGTTGCTGCTCACGGGTAGGGACGCGTTGGACCAGGCGGTGGGGAAGTTTTTAGAGAGGCGAGAAAAGATTCAGCGCGAGGAAGATGGCGCGACGGGGACGTCATCGAGGCCGAATGACCCGTTCGGGAGCGGTATGATGTGATTTGGAGCGCACGCACGGTCACACGTGTGTGCGTGGTAGGATTTGTAGACGCTAGTCAATTATATAGCATAGCTTTTGTCGGTCAAGTGGTGACGTTCATAATAGAGACAAATTTAGATTGTTCCTTCAAAGCGCGGCTTTCTCGGCGGCGACGTCAACGGCGGCGCGTGCAGCGAGCGCACCACGCATCGGTGCGCGTCGTCGCGCGTACACTCGCTCGCGCTGCTCCATATTTCGCGTCGCGGACGCACCGTTTCCGTCGCTCCACCCCGCGTTGCGAAAGAAGATGAACAGTCACGCGACGGCGCTGAGAGAAAGACTTGCCAATCTTCGCGATGACGTGCGCGACGTTTCGGTGCGTGCGCGCGCGCACGGCGTCGATATCGTCATCGATCCATGCGCGACGGCGGCGATTGAATCGCTTTACGACGCGTATGCGTCGTGTATCATTCGAGACGCGCGCGAAGCGCTGGAGGCGCGGCGCGCCTCAAACACCGACGCCGTGCGCTCGCTCGCATCCGGCGTGCAAACATTCGCGCGCGCCATTCGTGGGTTCGACGGCGACTCGAATACGTGCACTGTTTGGAATCTTCCATCGAACGTGATGCGCGCAGACATGTCGAGACAGACGATGAAGACGCGAGTCTTGCGCCGGGTCGAGCTCGGGGTCGCCGAACGCGCAGCCGCGGCTACCACGTCTACGGCGCGCGACGAGGACGTCAAGCGGGAGCACACATCGTTACCGTCGGCGTTATCACTACTCTATGCATGTCACGAATTAATTTACCCGCGACGCGTGATGACGCAGTGCGCGTTATTACGCGAGGCGTCGAACTCGGCTCAAAGCGCGTTCAACGCCGAACACGCCTCCGCGGCGGCTCAAAAGATTGAAATCATTGATCGTTTGCGCTCCATCGATAGACGCGTACGCGCGGCGCAAGCGTTAATGTCGCGTGATGATGACTGCGTCGCCGAATCATCGCACGCGTCGTCGATGAATGATGAGTCAAGAGACGCGCTCGCGGAGTGGTGGCATTCAGCCGCCGTGCGCGAGACGTTACGAGACGACTGCGATAACGGTGGCGACGACAATGAGTTTCATTTAGATCAATGTCTCGATTTACATGGACGCGTTGTTATTGCACGCGTAGCTTCAGTGGCGATGACGTCGACGTCGACGTCGCTCGGAGCCAAAGCTGAGGATTCGCTGGCGACGCTTCGAGCGATGATGGGAGACGACGTCGTGGATGATTCCGGCGATATCGACCCCGAAGCGTGCGACCGACGGCAAACGATGACCTTGTTTGAAGACGGCATCGACGCGAATGTCGATGAAAATGACGGTGCCGGCGCGAAAGAAGAGGAAGAAAACGCTGAAGCGGATGGCGTCAGCGCTGAATTCAGCGCCGCGGCAAAAGCCAAAAGCGACGCTCGCGACGCCCGCCGCGTCGCTGTGCGCACCGAGATTCGACGTTTAATTCAAGACGCTAGCGAACTGACCACCACATTTGATTTGCGTGTACGTGGATTACGAGATGCGCGACAGAAGGTTGAGTTTGACATTTTACAATGCGACGCCTGGCGCGCTCGGCTCGCGGGGCGGCTCCACGACCGCGTCCTCGCCGGAGATTTCAATGCCCATAACGCCCCGCGGGATGGCGGCACTGAAGAAAATAACAAGGATGAAGTACACGTGAAACGCGCGAAAGTCGACGCATACGCATCACGCGTGGATGCGAGCGCTCGAGCGCTGGAGGCCGCGAGGCGCGCGGTGAAAACGGCTCGGCGAGCGTTTCGGCGAGACGTGCAAGACAATCCAGCGTCTCGCGTGCATTTCGATGCGTTGATGAGTCTGTACGAGACGCAAAGTGGGATCTCTAAACACGTACACCATGATTCGACATTGGCGACGACGAAGGCGACGCGGTCGGCGGTGTTCCCGCAAGGATTGGACGATTGGTGGTGGGACAAATTGGTGTCTGCTCGAGCCAAGCGCACGGCGCTCGAACGGGATCTTCGCGACGCACAGACGGCGTACGATGCAACGGTTGCGCGCATGCGCGAGCTTGAGCTAGATGTCAGCGGCGCGCGTGAGCGAGCGATCGCGCGGAACGCGGCGTTGATTGAGGCGCGGCGTGCGAGATGGGCGAGAGCGTTTGACGTCGAATGCCCAATGTCCACGACGCGCGGCTACGTGGAGATTCACTCGCGCGACGCAGTTCGAGCGCTCGAACGCGGCGATGTCGTGCTCACGTCAAAATCGAAAATAGATGCCCTCAACGCGTCGCTGCGTGCGGCATACGCGGCGAAATTGACTGCCGAAAGTGCCAACGCGGCGACGAGAGACGACATCGCGCGCGCGAAATGGGACATCCAAACGCTCGATTTACAATCTCAAGACATCACCGCACGCACCACCGAAGTCGCGCTCTTACGCGTGAGCAAACGTTTGCAGCAATTCCTGTTCCACAACGGCGGCGAAGGCCCCACCGCACGTCGTCGAGGTCGAATTCGTGAAGCCGCCGTCGCCGCGAGCGAGGCGGCGGCTCGAGCCGAACGGCTTCATCGCAACGCGCGCCTTCATGAAGAGAAAATGTCGCGCAAGCTCGCCATCCTCTGCGACGCCCGCGCTCGAGAAAATTCACTTCGCGCGCGCGTTCGCGCCACGCGCGCGGAAATCACGCGCCTCACACAGGAATGAATGTGGATTGACTTTCGCTCGACCCGCACAGCGCGCCGCGCGGCCGCGCGAACATGACATCTCTCACGACGCCGCGCGCACACGTCGTCGCCGCGCGCCACGCGCGCGATGCGAGCACATCGACGCGACGCGCGCGGCCATCCACAGCGGCGCGTCCGCGACGCGTTCGCGACGTCGTAGCGTTCGCGACGGAGGCTGGTTTGGGCGAAAGCGTCGCCAACGCGCTCAAGGGTATATCCGTCGTCGTCGTCGGTGATGACGAACGCGCGAACGACGCCGTCGCGCGGGCGCTCGCGACACAGTTGCAGTATTCGCCAGTGTCCGTGCCCGCGCTCATCGCGAGTAGCGAAGCCGCGGGGGCGGTGGAGGCGGATGAGGGCGACGGCGCCGCGGGTTTAGACGCCGACGCCGCGCGGTTGGTGATTGAAAACAGCGCGCACGAGCAGCTCTCGACGTTTCTGCGCCTGTGCGTGGCGACGTGTGGGGGTGGGCGAGGCGCGACGGCGCGAGGAGATTGCTGGGCGTGGTTGTTTGGGTCGATGACGGTGTGGGTGGATATCGAAGGCGCGGATGTTTCGGCGCCTCAACGGGACGCGTACGAGCTGAGCGAAATCAGAGTCGTCGTGAAGGATTATAGTAGCGATTTTGACGGCAACGTCGTAGCGGCACAAGTGTTGAGTGGGATTAAACAGCTCGTGGATTCGGATGATCAATTGTGTGGGAAGAAGAATTTATACGTGCGATTCGGGTGTCGCGGGGACTGGCCCGACTTGGCGCCGCCTGGAGAATACGCGGGCGACGCGGCCGCGGCCAAGGCGGCAAATACTTTATAAACTTCTCGTCGTCGTCGTCGTTTTTCTTCTTTGTTCTCTAGGTACGTACTGATGGTAATAAAACTACTAGGTACACAAAACAAACACACTACTTACTTACTGCAAATCCGTCGGCAATTCCGACCCACTCAAGTCAAACTTTGGTCGCGCCAACGAGTTCAACGCAGAAACCTTCAAGTAGGCGGCGGCGTCTTCGCGAATGCGAATGCTCGGCGTCGTGTCTACGACGTGGTATCGAATTTCCGTCGACGCCCGAGAGTCCGGCTTGGCGATTCTAAGCTTACCAAAGTTTCCTATGCCTAATCCCGCGTACCAACGGTACGTGTTCGGGGAGGAGTCCCAAGGAGAGAACACCGCTCGGTCGACGCATCCGTCTTCGCCCGACACGTTTTGCGCGTACAACGTGCATCCGGTGCCGACTTCGACGCCCGTGCCTAGGTCTTCCGTGTTCAAGTACACTTTATCCGTCTTGCCTTGCAACTGAAAGCATCGCTCTTCGAGTGGATCCAAATCAGCCGTGAACCGAACGCGCGGTTTCGTCGGATGCGCCTCGTTATCGAGCACCACGCAGTCGTTCAAGCCGACGTAGTACACATCCCCTTCCTTTGTGTCCGTCACCGCGACGTGTGCCTTGTATCCTAAAGCATACTCAAACATATTCGGCCCGGTGTTGTACACCGTGGTTTTAATATTCAACGACGTATATTCGAGAGAAATCTCCATCGAAAGCTTAAAGGCGTGCGGGAACACGGCGCGCGACGCGTCGTCATCCGTCGTCTCGAGCACAACAAATGGACACGACGTGCCATCGTCCGCCACGTACTTCCCGCTCTCCGACAATCGCCACTCCATCTGCGACGCAATTCCATCCGCTGGCATCTTCGGATACGCCTTGTGCACCGAACCAGGTCGTTCGCCGCCTCGGCCAAACTGCGGAAAACAAATAGGGTTCCCGCCATCCAACGGCGCGTGCTTTTTAAAACTCGCACCCTCTTCGACGTAAAACACCTCTCCACCCGACGCTAACGTCCACGACACGATATTCGCCCCCTTCAAGTACACTTCGGCGTACGCCCCCGATGGATGCGTCAGCGTCACCTTGGTCGCGTCCCCGCGTCCGTCGCGCACGCGAATACATCCCGCCACCCCAAACTCCTTATTCAGCGTCTGCGTCATGGGCGAATCCCCGGGCGAACCCGCGGTGAGGGCGTCGCGAAACGCCTCGAGTTCATGATCGCGTTCGCCCACGTCCGCGGGCTGCCCCGCGCGAGCCTCATCGCGCGTGTCGCGCACGAATTTCGGCTCATCGTTGAGCTTGGCGCTTGGTGTTTTTTGAAGGACCCTTTTTGTAGACCCGCGTCGATGATGATGATGAGGCGTCGTCAGTGCGCGACGAAGGTGCGTTCGGAGCGATGCGCGTTGGGTATATCCCTCCC
>Ga0181552_10000424_pt1 | contig 32312 bp, 26 predicted proteins | sample 011ome_18_FD_130583 | JGI IMG/M metagenome (GOLD analysis project Ga0181552, IMG submission 130583) | Coastal salt marsh microbial communities from the Groves Creek Marsh, Skidaway Island, Georgia - 011501BT metaG (megahit assembly) | ecosystem: Environmental > Aquatic > Marine > Intertidal...
AAAGCATTGGTATGCCTAAAGCAACAGCTCCGCCAAAACCAGATTTAGAGACTGCTGTTACAAGAACTGCAATGAACCCAACAAAGTAAAATAATATTGGCGCAGCAATTTCAAGCGCAGCAAAAAGTTCGGAAAAAAATATCAAAACGATTTTTTTGTTCCTTTATCCAAATGATTAAACATATGATTTGGGATGCTCTCGAAGATCAAAGTATCTTTGATTACTAAGGATGAGCAAAATTTGGAGGCACCTCCTGCGGAGCAGAAAGAGTCAGTGTTGTTGATACAGTTGTCAACTAAAGAAACTTATCACCGTCTCATAGACGGTTTTGTCAGAGCGTGTTTATCAGTATTACTTTTTCTTTTTAGTACAGTCAGCTCATACGCAGGCATTACAAAAGAAAATTTAGGGCATTTTTACCAGTCTATTGTTAGTGTTCACACTTCGGTTCTGAGCAATGCAAGAACAGCCGCGAGCCTTGGAATCAAACGGGAAGGAAATGGTGTCGCAATAGATGAGACCCATATCTTAACTATTGGCTATATAATCATCGAGGCAGACAGAATAGAGATAGGATTACCAGATGGGCGCCGATTTCCCGCAACAATTGTCGGCTACGACCACACTTCTGGCTTTGGTATTGTCAAACCTGTTATTCCAATTAAATTTAACCCACTACCATTGGGAGACTCGGATACTATAGATTCAAATGAGGATCTATTGATTCTGCCAGCGGTCGAACGTGGTGCAGGGTCAATTGTGAGATCTGTGTCGCGGAGGCCGTTCGCCGGTTGGTGGGAGTATTTTCTCAAAAGCCCCATATATACTGTGCCTGCAAATGGTTTATGGGCAGGAGCACCAATTTTAAACCAACATGGCGAGATTTTGGGATTAGGGTCGTTATTTGTGTCAGAGGCGATACCCAGCGTATCCTCACCTGGAAATATGTCCGTCCCCATAAACATACTCAAACCGATACTGCAAGACCTCATATCTCACGGTAGAAGAAAAAACAAAATTCAACCATATATTGGGATTTCATCAGATGACAGAAACGATCAAATTACTGTTACAGGAGTGAGTAAAGGTGGGCCTGCATTCAATGCCGGCATTAAACCTCAAGACGTGGTTTTAACGGTTAATGGTTCGCAAGTGTCTAACTTAACGGCGTTTTACCAGAAAATATGGAACTCTGGTGAGGCCGGGGAGGCTATTGAATTAACAGTTCTAAGAGACGGCGCAATCCTAAAATTCAATATTATAAGTGTTGATCGAATGGACTATTTCGTTAAACCGCGATCTTTTTGATAGAACGTTAGAGTTTTTTTGCTCAATCCTTGGCATTGATCGATGCAAATCTATTTATTTTATTTAAACAGAATGGTTCTATCTTTCCCTTCGCTTTACATTTACTCCCGCCAGACGCAAAACACTGCCCCACTCTTCAGAGAGTATCCATTTTAAATTTACAGAAAATAATTGGTTCCAGCTGAACTTAACTGTAAAATTGCGAACGTGGTTGAGCATGAAAGGTTCACTTATGAACTACAAAATCCCGAACCAACTGATATTAATGACAGACGAACACACTCGTAAAGTACTCGGCTGCTACGGAAATAAAATCATAAAAACCCCAAACATTGACGATTTAGCGCGTCAAGGAACGCTATTCGAGAGTGCGTACACCAATGTACCTATTTGCGTGCCTGCAAGGGCTTCATTTGCAACCGGCGATTACGCACACCGTTCGCATCATTGGGATAACGCCACACCATATTTTGGCTCTCCGCCCTCTTGGGGGAACGAATTACAAAAAGCTGGTATTAAAGTGGGGTCAATCGGGAAACTGCACTATCGGAATTCGCATGACGATGTAGGGCTGGATTTTCAAAAAATACCAATGCATGTAGTTGATGGAACTGGTGATGTTCTAGGCTGTGTTCGGGAGCCCCTACCAAAACGCTGGAAGGCTTTGTCAATGGCTGAGAAAATTGGCCCAGGTGAAACTGACTACAATGTTTATGACCGTATGGTTGCAGCCGAAGCGATAGAGTGGTTAGCCGCGAATGGCAAGCAACAGAAACCTTGGGTGCTTTTCGTTTCCATGGTGGCCCCCCACTTTCCGTTGATAGCGCCACAAGAGTTCTACGATCTATATGATAAGCTTGGCCTGATGCCCACAAAGCCCCGGGAGTTCCCCGAACATCCTTGGCATCACGCAATGCGAAATTGTCAAATCATGGACAACTTTACTCCAGAGCGAACTCGCGTTGCTTTGGCATCCTATTATGGACTTGTCACGTTCATTGATGATTTGATTGGCCAAATTTTAGAGGCCGTTGAACAAAACGGGCTCAGTGACAACACACAAATTGTCTACGTTAGCGATCACGGTGATAATATCGGTGAACGTGACTTTTGGGGCAAATCAAATTTTTATGAAGAATCAGTTGGTGTGCCTTGTATTATAAAAGGCCCAGGAATTCCCATTGGCAAAACCTCTAGAACACCAGTCTCTTTGATTGATGTCTACCCAACCGTATTGAAGACCGTGGGCATCACACCCGAAGCAAAGCCTGGTACATCACTAGCAGACCTAGCCAACGGTGAAGATGAGCTTGATAGATTGGTTTTTTCTGAGTATCACGCTATGGGATCGGCAACCGGCGCTTTCATGATCCGCAAGGGCCCCTGGAAATTCATCTACTATGTATCAATGAAACCACAGCTATTCAATTTATCTGAAGACCCGGAAGAATTGCATGATCTTGGCGTTGACCCCGAGTTCAAAGATATAAGAAATAAATTGGAAAAAGAACTACGTTTAATATGCGATCCAGAATTAGTTGACGCCCAGGCCAAGGCTGATCAAACCGCAATTATTGAGGCTAACGGTGGTGTTGAGGCAGTGGTTGCAAAAGGTGGATTTGGAGCGACACCCCCACCAGGTGTAAGCGCCGAATACATAGTTCGGAGATAATTCTGTTGCCTTTAACTTTTTATTTAACGCCATTTTAATCATCTGGAAGCTCGTTGTATGTCAATTGCAAAGAGGCAGTCTGTCCGCCATTGGAAGAGGTTTGACAAGTTTTGAAGACCGCCAAATGACAGTGAAAAACCTTTGTGGGATATATTGAAGGCATGCTAAAGAAGCGCAGTGGGAACAGAATAAGTTAAAAAGCTTTGTTTTTATGATTTATATTTATCGCCCAAAGCCAAAAGAGCTTCAGTTTCTATGACATTATTTAAGCCATTGAAATCATGCATTCGATTAGCAAAAGCCTCATTACTACCATGGGTCAGCAATCCACTGTAATAAGCTTGCAAATGATGCGAAATCGCGCGCACCGCTCCACCGGGGAAAATTGCCAAGCTGTAACCCAAATCGGCAAGATCCTGCGCCGAGCTTATGGGTGTCTTTCCACCCTCAACCATATTGGCCAAAAGCGGAATTCGACCAGAGAAATGTTTTGTCATAATTTGCATCTCTTCCCGAGACTGCGGCGCTTCAATGAAAAGAACATCGGCACCTGCATCACGATAAGCCTCCCCACGTTCAAGGGCTTCGTATAGACCTTCCACAGCGCGCGCATCCGTCCGAGCAATAATCAATGTCTCAGCATTACGCCGCGCATCGAGTGCCGCTTTGATTTTACCGACCATCTCACTTTTTGAAACCAGCATCTTACCATCAAGATGACCGCAACGTTTTGGAAATGATTGATCCTCAAGCTGAATTGCCGCCGCACCAACACGCTCAAACCCGCGAACGCAACGCTGAACATTCAAGGCGTTACCAAAACCTGTATCGGCATCAACAATAACCGGCACATTAATCCGGTCAGTGATGGCCGCCAGCGTATCATGAACTTCAGAAACGCTAACAAGCCCGATATCTGAACGGCCAAAACGCGTATAAGCGATGCTTGCACCAGACAGATAAACGGCCTTTGCACCAGCCTGGCATGCAATCAGCCCCGATAGCGAATCATAGATTCCTGGCGCGAGAACAAAACCTGATTGCAACAGCGGCTTAAGTAATTGTGCCTCGTTTAGCATCCCATTTAACCCCTCACGAAACCGCGAATCTTTTTTCAAGGTGGGGTACGAGTCCCCCATCAGCAACAAGATCGCGAAGAAAATTAGGGAGCGGTTCCAAGTTTATATCCCTATCAAAATCGATGAGCCTAAGCTTTGCGCCATCAAAATCAACGGACACTTGCGCTCCGTCTTTTAATTGAGGAAAATCGGCCAAACAGGACGGAAAGACGAATACCGGCAAACCGAGATTAATCGCATTGCGATAGAAAATCCCGGCAAAACTTGTAGCAACAACAGCTTGAATGCCCAAATATTTTAAAACTTCAGCAGCTTGTTCGCGTGAAGACCCCACGCCCATATTTTCTCCTGCCAAAAGAACATCACCGACTTTTACCGATGTTGCAAACTCTGGTCTCACAGCTTCAAGACAATGTCGGGCCAATTCGCTTAGAGGTGAATTCATATAGGGGCCCGGCGCAAGAACATCGGTGTCGATGGTCTCCTCAAATTTCCATAACCTGCCCAAATCAGCCCTCCATTAAATGACGCGGGTCTGTCATCTCACCGGTGATAGCAGATGCCGCAACCGTGTAAGGCGATGCGAGATAAACTTTTGAATTGGTAGCGCCCATTCGGCCTCTGAAGTTTCTTGCTGTCGACGACAAACAAACCTGGTCTTCTAAAAGTCTGTCAGTTCCGTAACCAGCGCAGATGCCACAGGAAGTCGGCAGGAACTGGGCACCTGCCTCTTCGAGAATTTGCATAGTGCCATCAGCTTCAGCTTGTTTTTGGTCAAGAAGGCTAGCCGGCGCCACCTTTAGGGTTACACCTTTGGCAACTGATCTGCCACTCAACACCGTTGCGGCAGCTTTTAGATCGACATATTTTGCTCCGGTGCAAGCACCAATATAAGCAATATCCAAGGGAATGTTTCTGAAGGCTTCGGCATCATCAGCGTTGGCCGGAGAATGGGGCGCAGCGATTTGTGGAGCCAAGCTTGCCGCATCAAAGCGGAGCACTTCACCATCTGCACCCTGCGTCTCAATCCGGTAACTCTGCCAGACCTCAGGCAGTCTACCACCAGCATTTTTGATATACCCAGCGGTAATTTCATCGGGTGCAATAAGTCCAGCTTGGGCACCAAGTTCAGCAGCCATATTGGACATCGTCATCCGTTCCTGCATCGACAGGTTATAGACCGCTTGACCCGCATATTGGATGGCCTGATATCGACCACCGCCTAAACCAATACTGCGACAGGTCTTTAGCATCATATCCTTGGCCGTAACCAACGGTGATAGACTGTTGCGCCATTCAATCATTATCGTTTTGGGCACTTTGACCCAGATCTCACCTGTCGCGAGAACGCCGGCCATTTCCGTAGCACCAACGCCAAACATATATGCACCAAACGCTCCGCCGGTGGGCGAATGGCTGTCACCACCAACACAAAACATGCCAGGAACAATATGGCCATTTTCTGGCACCACTACATGACAAATCCCCTGTTCCTCGTAAAAGTTTTTGATCTCTTGGTCATAAACCCAATCACGCGTCAGCTTTTGAATGGCGCGTGTTTCATCATCAAAAACAGGAACGTAGTGATCAGTCACAACAACAACCCTCTCCGCATCCCATACTTTACGATTAAGTTTTTCCAGAATTGGCTTTACCCGTCTGGGGCCACCCGAATCATGGATCATAGCGAGGCTGACATGACATACGACCACATCTCCAACGGCAACATTTTCCAGTCCTGCGGCTTCTGCAATCAGCTTTTGTGCTAAAGTGGTCATTACCTAAGCCTAACCTAAATTGTTAAAGATCAATGAATTTGCGAGGATTTGGGGCTACTTGGCCGTATCTGTCGACAAACAGCGGTTGAAGACTCTTTGTTTTCGAACACCCCAATTATTTGCCATTAGTTTAATGACTAATTCCCCCTCATCTTTCAAACTATCCCGCTGGAATTTTATCTCAGTCTCGCGCATGTTTTTTGTCAAATTCCCAAACACGTTCAAATCCCATGAGCTTGTTCATTTCGTCAAAAGGGAAAAGCGGAACTTGTGATTCGATACTCGACCCCTCCGTCTTAAGCGTCCCATAGATGTTTTCAAATGCAGCGGCGGCTCCTAAAAAACCAGTCGCTGGAAATATTGCGATCTGATACCCAATTTCCAACAACCGCTGTCGGGAAAGGACGGGCGTCCTTCCTCCTTCAACCATGTTGGCTAAGCACGGCAGATCAAACGAAGAGCATATTTTTTCCATTTCTTCTTCAGATTCGGGGCTTTCTACGAATAGCACATCCGCGCCTGCAGTGGCGAAGGCCTCAGCCCTTCTTAACGCCTCGTCAAGACCGTGAGCCGTTCGCGCATCAGTGCGGGCTATAATTAGGAAATCTTTACTATCTCGGGCATCCCGTGCAACCCTGATTTTCTGAACCATATCCTCTAACGGAACCACTCGGCGTCCCGGAGTGTGGCCGCATTTTTTTGGAAACTCCTGATCTTCAATCTGAATAGCCGCAGCGCCAGCCATTTCGTAGCCCCTAACAGCCAAATCAACATTTAAAAGGCCGCCAAAACCTGTATCAGCATCTGCAATGAGTGGCGTTTTTGTTCTGCCCACTATTGTTTCCACACGGTTTTTCATGTCTGCATAGGAGGCAAGCCCTGCATCGGGCAAACCGAGGTAAGACGCAACAACCCCATAGCCAGTCATATAAATAGCTTCAAAGCCCATCCGATCCGCCGATAGGGCGGAAATGAGATCATAAACACCGGGTGCAATAATAAGTTTTCCTGGCTTGAGTTGGTGCCGTAACGTTAGTTTATCATTATGTGACATATCTTTATTTTTCTCTCGTGAACTTGAGGGGCTCTGTTAGCTCAACAGATAATCGATCTTAGCCGATGAAATTACTTTCTTTTTGGTCATTCCTATAACACTGTGACGCTAATGCTATACGATTGGCACAGTTTTATCAAAACGCTTTAACACAAATTTATGAGGAGCAGATTATGGGCGCAGAGAGGCGTACGGCCTTTATCAGCGGTTCAGGCCGCAACATGGGGCGCGCCTGCGCCAAGGAACTTGCTGCAGCTGGATTTAACATCGTTCTGAATGGCTCGGCAAATAGAGAGGATTGTGAAATTGTCGCTGAAGAGGTCCGCGCTACAGGCGTCGAAGTCATCATCGCCATGGGTGACGTAGGAGTAAAAGCAGATGTACAGGCAATTTTTGAAAAAGCTTTGAAAGCATTTGGCCGGGTCGACGTGCTGATCAACAATGCCGCTATCCGTCCCGCAATTCAATTTCTGGAGATGAGTGACTGCGACCTGGAGCGGGTAATGAATGTAAATTGCTACAGCGCGGTCTGGTTCTCTCAAGCGTTTCTACCTGGCATGGTGGAAAACGGATGGGGGCGGATAATAAACTTTACCGGTATGAACTCACTACAGGGCACTGCAGGGCGGCCGCATGTAGCGATGTCCAAACATGCTGCGTGGGGCCTCACTAAGGCATTGTCAAGGGAATTTGGGCCAAAGGGAATTACCGCGAACGTAATTTCACCGGGGACCTTTCCAGACCAAGACATTAACATTTCTCAGTCCGAACAGTTTCTGGGCTTACTGAAACAAAACCCTACTGGTCGGCTGGGAAGGTCCGATGACATTGCAGCAGCAGTCGGGCTGCTTTGCTCGGATAAAGGTGGGTTTATCAATGGTCAACTGTTGCAGATCAACGGCGGTGTGGTTGGCTAGACAAACAGTCGGATAAAGAGGGTGTAAATATGAAACTGAGAGTGTTCAGATTGAATGATGGCATCACCAAGATTGCGCCAGATGACATTTTCGTCGGGCAAGTTTTTCAGGATCAGATTTTTATCCCAGAAAACCCGTCCCGATTGCGTATGACCCACATCATTTTTCTACCAAACGGCCGCACCAACTGGTATACGCATGCGGTTAGACAGGTCCTTTAAGCCCTATCTCGCGTTGGGAGATATCAATCGGAAGGGAAAACTTTGCAGGAAATCCGGGTGGGTGGTTTCGTCGTTGTTTCACCAAAGTCACGCCATTGGCACGGCGCCGCCCCGGAACAGATGATTTGTCATTTGGCAATCTCGGAAATTGATGAAACGGGTGCAGGCTCAAAGTGGTTGGAAACAATATTGGAGACAGATTTTAATGCAGTCCCCCAATGAGCTGCCTCATCAGAGGGTTTGTGGAGCGTTGATAACATTTATCGGCTTGCCTTCGTGGTACGCAACTACTTGATCGAAAATATCCGAAAACTGAATGTTGTAATTGTCTTCAGTAACGTATCCAATATGAGGTGTGGCGATCAGGTTGGGATGGGCCAGTAACGGGTCATTTGCATCAAGCAACGGCTCAACATCAAATACATCAACAGCTGCCATCCCCGGCTTACCCTCATTCAGAGCAGCTAGAAGCGCTCCGGCTTCCACAAGTCCTGCTCGTGAGGTGTTCACAAACAGGCTCCCCGTTCCCATGTCACGGAGATCATCCAGGGTTACTAGACCTGTTGTTGAAGGTTTCAGTCTTACATGAACGCTCACAACATCGCTGCCAGCGAAAAAGGCTTTGCGGCTTTCGGCCACTCGTTGGCCATCCGCGAGCGCTCGAGCCCGACCACTTTCTGATGACCACCAAACAACATTCATTCCGAATGCATTTGCATACTCTGCAACGGTGCGTGCAATACGACCGTATCCATAAAGTCCAATGGTACGGCCGCGGAGGGTTTTTCCGACGCCTGATTGCCATTTACCAGCTTTGACGGACGCCATCTGCTGCGGGATTTGTCGCATGGCAGCAAGAATTAGGCCCCATGTATGCTCCGCCGTTGCATAAGATGGTGTGTTGGCGTGCATGTTTGAGCACAACATCACGCCATTTCGGGTACAAGCATCAACATCGATATGAGGGTAAACGCTAACTTGGCTTATGAGTTCCAAATTAGGTAGGCGGTCTAACAATTCACCCGTGATTCTGGTACGTTCGCGAAAGAGAACCAAACATTCGGTATCTTGCAAGCGCTCAACAAGCACTGCAGTATCCTCCACGTGGTCATTCCATATCGTTACATCATGACCATCGAGCTTTTCGAAACAAGGAAGTTCGCGCAACGTGTCGAACCAGTCATCGATAATGCTAACTTTCATAGGCTATCTCCACTGGAGCGTTGGGAAAACACCGCGTAAAATGGGTCAGTTCTCAGTCCAAAGAATGCATTTGATATCTTCAGCGCCTCCGCCAAAATATCTTTCTGCTGCTCATCGCATCCTAAGACACGAGGCAAGCAAGTCGTGATTTTTTTCGCCGGGGCCGATTCGTTTGCGACAAGTTCCTGCCAGCCGAATTCGATGCAGTCACAACAAACTAAACCCATTCTTTGCTCCGTCAACTTCCGGCAGTTTCTATGCATCTGCCAAATTACACGGCTTCAAGCAAAATACTCGTTAACTTTTCTCGAATAAATCGCATCTGGCGTTTGACATCTATTTCTTTCGTACCTAGCCTCTGATAAACCGTTCCAAAGTTATTTGGAATTAAAAAAAATATACGGGAGAGAACTAAGTGGGCGTTTTGCTTGATATCAAGAACCTGCGCACGGAATTTGAAACATCCGCGGGAACGGTGCAGGCCGTTGGTGGAATTTCTTACACAGTCAACGAAGGTGAAACTGTTGCAATCGTTGGCGAATCGGGATGTGGAAAATCTGTTGGCGCGATGTCCATTCTACGCTTGATTCCCGATCCACCAGGCAAAATTGTAGACGGAAGCATAAATTTTGACGGAAAGGACCTTCTCAGCCTAAGTGATTCAGAAATCCGAGAGATCCGAGGCCGAGACATTACAATGGTGTTTCAGGAGCCGATGACGTCGCTTAATCCGGTACTTACGATTGAAAAACAGCTCACAGAAACAATGATGCACCATCTCGGGGTGACTATCGAAGAGGCCCGAAATCGGGCTGTAGAGATTCTAGAATTGGTTGGCATTTCTGATGCTGAAAGACGTTTAAAACAATATCCACACCATTTCAGTGGTGGCATGCGCCAACGCGTTATGATCGCTATGTCACTAATGTGTAAACCAAAATTGATTATTGCTGACGAACCAACAACCGCATTGGACGTGACTATCCAAGCGCAAATATTGGAATTGATGAAAGGGCTGTCAAAAAAGCTCGGGGTCGCTCTAATTGTCATCACTCACAACCTTGGTGTTGTTGCGCGTTACGCTGACCGGGTTAACGTAATGTACGCGGGGAAAATAATAGAGAGCGGAACCGCTGAAGATATTTATCACAACCCAAGGCACCCCTACACGATAGGACTGCTTAAATCAGTGCCGCGTCTTGATTTGCCGCGGACTGAGAGACTTGTCCCAATCCCCAAACAACCGCCTGATTTAACGCGGCTTGATGGGGGGTGTGCATTCCGCCCCCGTTGCAGCTTTGCAACGCAAAAGTGCAAAAACGCCATACCATCACTTGAACCGATTAATGATGGGCACCACGCTGCTTGTTGGCACAAGGACAAGCTTGGCAATGAAGTGAGGAAAGTGTCTTGAGCCCTAAAGCGTTAAACAAAAATTCATCGGCCGATAGTACGCCGCTCATCGAAATTCGAGATTTGAAAAAATACTTTCAAGTTAATGAAGGTGCTATAGTTCAAAAGACAGTTGCGCAGGTTAAGGCGATTGATGGCGTTAGTTTTGATATTCGCAAAGGGGAAACGCTAGGTCTAGTTGGCGAGTCTGGGTGTGGCAAGACCACAACTGGTCGGTGTATTCTGCGTTTAGAGCAGCCTACTGCCGGGCAAATCATCTACGACGGCGTGGATATGGCGAACGCAAACCCAAAGGAGCTCAGTCTCCTGCGCCAGCGTATCCAGGTAATTTTCCAAGATCCTTTCAGCTCCCTGAACCCGCGCATGAAAATTGGGGAAATCATTGCGGAGCCCATGGCCGTTCATGGAATTGAGCCAGACCCCGCCAAGAGGGATAAACGTGTAGGCGAACTTCTCACCGTTTGCGGCCTGTCCCCAAAAATGGCTGACCGATATCCTCACGAGATGAGTGGCGGCCAGAGACAACGCGTTGGGATCGCCCGTGCCCTGTCACTCAACCCAGAATTTATTGTTTGTGATGAAGCAGTGTCTGCTTTGGATGTATCCATTCAAGCGCAAGTGATAAATCTGCTTGAGGATTTACGTGAAGAATTTAACCTGACCTACTTGTTTATTGCGCACGACCTGAGTGTCGTTCGCCATATCTGTAATCGTGTCGCGGTAATGTATCTTGGTAATATGGTCGAGTTGGCAGACTGTGATGAATTGTTTGACAATCCATTGCATCCCTACACTGAGGCCTTGCTTTCAGCGGTTCCAATACCTGATCCTACAATCGAGAAAACTCGTGAACACCGCATTATTGAGGGCGAAATTCCAAGCCCTATGAACCCCCCATCGGGGTGTGTTTTTCATACCCGGTGCCCAAAAGCAGTAGAGAGTTGCAAAAAAGACAAGCCTAAATTTAGAGAAATCAGGCCAAACCATTGGGTTGCCTGCTCAGAAATTTAAGGCTTGAATAAAGAACCTGTCGAGGCATGAAGCATCGGCGGTCAAATGGGATGCATGGATGTCCCAATGAACTAGAGAGGAGACGACTATGAGTAGACTAGCTCGATTAGGGTCGTTCGTCATCGCGGCAAGCGTGGCAATCGGCCTTTCGACGGGAAGTGCAATGGCGCAGAAATCTGGCGGCATTCTGAAATATGTAATTCCCAGTAATCCACCCAGTGCAGACGGACATCGTGAAACCACTTTTGGGACGATCCATCCGTTTGCTCAGTTCTACAGCGTGCTATTGAGAATTAATCCGGATAACCCGTCCTCAACCACTGATTTCAAATGTGATCTCTGCGTTGGTGATGTGCCGGAGCCAACAAACGGCGGCAAAAAATACACTTTTAAAATTCGCGATGATGTCAAGTTCCACGATGGTTCAAAACTAACGGCACAGGACATCAAGGCAAGCTTTGATAGAATTATTAATCCACCAGAAGGCATTTTGAGTGCACGAAAAGCCTATTTTTTGATGGTTGATAAAGTCTCTGCGCCGGATGACACAACAATTGTATTCGACCTCAAGTACCCATCTGGTGCGTTTATTCCTGCTGCCGCGATGCCTTATAACTTCATCTACTCCAAGGCAAAGTTGGATCAGGACCAGCGGTGGTACGAGAAGAACGTAATGGGTTCAGGCCCGTTCAAGTTTGTTGAGTGGCAGCCGGGCGCCTTCATTAAGTCAGAGCGCAACCCTGATTACTATGTGAAGGGGCGGCCTTATCTAGATGGAACGGAAGCCATTTTTGCTCGTAAGCAGTCTGTCAATGTCCAAGCTATTCGTGGTGACAGGGCTTTCATCCAGTTCCGTGGATTTCCGCCGAAAAGTCGAGATGACCTTGTTGCCGCACTTGGTGATAAAATCACTGTGCAAGAGAGCGATTGGAACTGCGTTTTGATGGTTACTCCTAACACCAAGGTTAAGCCTTTCGATGACGCACGCGTTCGTCGGGCATTATCCCTCGGGATCGACCGATGGGGAGGGTCTGAATATTTGTCAAAAATCGCCATTGTTAAAACCGTTGGTGGTATTGGATTCCCAGGCCATCCACTGTCCGCAACTGAGGACGAGCTGGTAAAACTTGCTGGTTTTGGCAAGGATATGGCAAAGAACCGGGCTGAAGCGAAGCGTCTTCTTAAAGAGGCTGGCATCCCTGAAGGGTACACATTTGAACTCCACAATCGTGGCGTTGACCAGCCCTATAAAATTGTTGGTACATGGTTGATTGACCAATGGCGTCAAATTGGGTTGAACGTAACCCAGCGGGTGCAGCCTAGTGGACCTTTCTACGCAACTCTGCGCAAGAAAAAAGACTTCGATGTTTCTATGGACTTCAACTGCCAATCAATCGTCAACCCTCTGCTTGACGTGTCCAAGTATCTGTCTTCAGACGTTAGTGGCTCAAGTAATGGCCAGTATGTAGACCGTGAATTGGACAAAATGTTTGAGCAGATGAACCGCTCCGGCGATGTCGCTGAACAGCGTAAAATCATGCGTGCATACGAAAAGCGGGTGCTTGATGAGCAAGCGTGGGCATTCCCAACCCTGTGGTGGTACCGGATTATCCCGCATCGCTCAAAAGTTAAGGGATGGAAAGTGTCACCAAGTCACTACCTCAACCTAGATCTCTCGAACATCTGGCTTGAGGAGTAAAACTTAAGAGATGATGCTCCATCCCCTCCGCCATGAAAGGCTGAAGAATGGAGCATCATTTCCAACCCTTTTGGGCAGGCTGATGCCGTTCAGTTTAATTTTTAAGTAATATAATCAGTGCAATTTTAATTATCAGGTCGGACTTATGTACCAATATATAATCAAACGACTTTTACTCATGATCCCAACGCTATTTGGCGCTGCAGTTCTAGTCTTCTTATTGCTTCGCGCAATCCCCGGGGATATTTGCGAGCTGCGCATGGGTGGTGAGGGTGGATTGGTTGATGAAGCGACGCTGGCGACATGCCGTGAGTCTCTGGGCCTAAACCAACCAATTTTTATGCAATTTTTTGAATTTGTTTGGGGTTTCTTCACATTTGATTTTGGGACCTCAATGTGGACCGGGCAGCCTATCATCCATGAAATTGGGCTTCGTTTTGAGCTATCTGTTCAGGTTGCAATTATGGCGACAATAGTGTCGATTTTGGTAAGCATCCCTCTGGGCACCATTTCCGCGATTAAGCAGGACACCTGGGTTGATTACTTGGTTCGTGCGTTTTCAATCGCAGGTATCGCCATGCCGTCTTTTTGGCTTGGTATACTTATCATTCTAGGGCTTCTCATCGGTTCACAGGCCTGGTTTGGCACGCCGTGGATGCCCCCAATCCAATATGTTCCAATATGGGAAGACCCCATGGAAAATCTGGCCATGTTAATATGGCCAGCCCTGGCTACGGGCTATCGGTATTCAGCCGTTGCAACGCGTATGACACGTTCCGCATTACTTGAAGTATTGCGTGAAGACTATGTTCGTACAGCGCGGGCGAAAGGATTACTCGAGAAAATTATTATAAATCGTCACGCCCTGAAGAACGCAATGCTTCCAGTCGTAACAGTAATTGGCATCGAGTTCGCCTTTCTCATGGGTGGGCTGGTAGTTACCGAACAGGTATTTAACCTAAATGGTTTAGGAAAACTGTTTGTCGAATCGGTAACCAACAACGATTACACCATGACCCAGGCTCTGGTGATGCTAGTTGTCTTGATTTTTGTTGTGACCAATTTTTTCGTCGACCTTCTCTACGCTTGGTTAGACCCTCGCATCCGCTTCAGCTAAGGAAAAATAAAACATGTCTGCAATCTCAAAAGAAGTGGCTGACGCCGAAATCGAAGAACTAAGCGTTCAAAAACCATGGGGCCCACGAATTATTGATACAATTCGCCGGAAGCCCCTGGGAGCTTTCGGTGCACTTATCGTCTTAATTATGATTTTTATGGCGGCTCTGGCCGATGTGATTACCCCTTATGATCCACTGGTAAATGCATTTGACAAAATGCATATGCCGCCTAGTGCGGAGTTTTGGCTTGGAACCGACCAGTTTGGAAGAGACATTTTTACCCGAATTGTCTATGGCGCGAGGACAGCGTTATTAGTTGGTTTTGTGACGGCAGGCATTGGTGCGGGAGCCGGCTTGGTGCTTGGTGTTGCTAGCGCATATTTTGGCGGTGTATTTGATTTGGTCCTTCAGAGGATTATGGATGTCTTTATGGCGTTTCCACTGGTCATACTGGCGCTGGCTGTGGTTTCAATTCTTGGTCCGGGCATTCAAAACGTGATGATTGCTATCACCATACCATTTATTCCACAGTGCGCTCGCGTTGTTAGATCAAGCGCATTAGCGATTCGCGAAATACCTTATGTTGATGCAGCTCGTGCTCTGGGCTTTAGCCATTCTAGAATCATTTTACGCCACATGGGTCCTAACGTTGTTGCTCCGTTCCTGATTTTGGCCACCGCATTTGTTGGTCAAGCAATCTTGCTAGAAGCATCATTAAGTTATCTTGGGTTAGGCGTCCAAGAGCCCACCCCAGCCTGGGGCTTGATGCTTCAAGGCGGTGCAGAGGAGTACGCAGAAAGTGCGCCTTGGATTGCTATTTTCCCGGGTATTGCCATCAGCCTTGCAGTATTTGGCTTCAACCTTTTTGGCGATGCAGTCCGCGACCTTCTGGATCCAAAGCTCCGCGATAGATAACCAGCAGACGTATATTTGCCTCGGAGTGTTGGGACTTAACGTACGCCATCACCCTGAGCGCATGTTACTACTCTCAAGCACACGATTGATTAGTGTTTGACGGTCTCGGTTTTTCTAAAGAGCGGTTTTCATAGAACCTTATGTGGCCTTTACAAATTGATATACCAAGCATAATAGGTAGGTGATTTGTTCGTTCATCCATCTTTTTGATCAACAGTGACACGACCTTCATAAAATCAGATCAGTCCTGATAGCGAGTCACAACAGCTCTTGGAACAGCGCGCCGTATCGCAAAAAGTGAACAGAATTTATTTGCAGCTCTCTTGTAATTAATCCCCCTGAGAAACGGCTTTTTCAAACCAAGCCGATGCTGCAAGAGCGAGGGAGTCCTTATTCATGGGTGCAACAATTTGAATCGCAAGTGGAAGACCTGACGGCCCTTTCTGGACAGGAATGGTAACACAGGGTAAACCGAGCATAGTCCAAACTTTGTTGAATAGCGGATCCCCTGTCAATGAGGTTCCTTTTGGAGCTTCCCCCGGCGCTGACAACGTCAGCAAAACATCAACGTGTTCAAAGAGTGTGCCAGTTTGTTCTAGCCGAGCACGGTTAGCGTCATTTTTTGCCTGCTCTAATAGCTCATCAGAGACCGCTCTGCCGAGAGCTATATTTTCTGTGTAAAACTGCGTTAGCTGTTCATGCTGATGATCATATTCCCAGGCAAGAGCCCTGCCGGCGTCTCCAGTCATTATTACATTATGAATATCAGCAAGAATTTCAAAGTTCTTCGATGATTCTATATCGACAACAGTGGCCCCAGCTTTTTCAGCCATCCGAACGCTGGCGTCCAATGCCAAGAGCGCACATTGCTCGGCACTGTCACGAAACGGAACAAAGGCACCAATCCTTAATGATGTGTTATCCAAAATTGGGGAGTTTGTTAAGCTATTCCCTCTCAACACAGTATCAAAAAAAGCAGCATCCTGAACAGATCTAGCCATTATGCCGACTGTATCGAGATAGGAAGAAAGCTCCTTAACACCGTCGCGATCATAAGTCCCAAAGGTCGGTTTGAAGCCGACCACCCCACAATAAGCAGCTGGACGAATAACAGATCCGCCGGTTTGGGTGCCGAAAGCGAGGGGAAATTGATAGTCTGCGACACCAGCTGCTGAACCGCTCGAGGAGCCACCGGGTGTGTGATTTAAATTATGAGGATTGCATGTGGCCCCTGGATTTCGCCACGCAAATTCAGTTGTGACAGTTTTTCCCATGATAACGCCGCCCATGGCGCGCGTTTTACTGACCACGGCAGCATCAATAGTGGGTTGGTTAAATTCATAAATAGTGGATCCGTGACGTGTGGGCATGTCAGCCGTATCTATTATATCCTTTACGGCAACAGGAATTCCAGCAAGCGGACCTTTATTACCCCGTTTATCGGCTGTTCGAGCCCGGTCTATTGCTTGCTCTGGATCAATATGCGCCCAAGCCTTGACCATGTCATCACGTTCCGAGACCTGTTCGACACATGAGCGCATCAAAGACTCAGCAGTTAATTGACCCTGTTTTATTTTTTTGACGGCTTCCATGGCAGAAAGTTTGTGGGCATTGTTCATTGTTTTTCTCAAATCCTCTTTTTTAGGAGGGCATTATTTATTTAGTTTCATTTGGCACAACAGCACACAACGGGCGACGAAGGAGTAGTCATAATTTAAGCCTGAAACTAGGAACGTCATCCCCAGACCGTCGACCTTTTAATATGAAACCGGTCGCTTAACTTAAAGTCCCAACTCTCTAATGTTATCTTACAAAACGATACGCAAAATACCAATATTAATGCGTCGCATTTTACCAAGCACTATCAAACTCCTTGCTCCAGCGGGATCAATCGCCATACACGACCCATTCCAATCCCATGACTTCAAGGATAGGTGGTCGTCTTTAATGCCTATGTTGTCAGTTAAATGGAGAGGAAAATCCTGATCGTCGGAAACTTCCACTTTAAGGCATCCTATCACCGTCTAATTCTCTTGGATTAAGTCGCCAAAAGATTATCAGAGCTAATGCGTTTAGGGCGGCAACCATCATAAACGCAAACCCCCAACTTTTCCCGGACATGCCACCGGCCAAATCTAACGTCCAACCGATTATAATGGGGCCAATGAAACCACCAGCATATCCCATCATCGAATGCACAGCTAACGTTTGTCCACGCCTCGCTGGATCAGAAGTGCCAACCGAACCGGCTGTTAATGAGGAAGAATCCAACCATATTGTAATGCCATAAGTTACTAACAAGATCATGGCTATTAAGTAGGAAAGGCTACCAATAAAACCGATACTACCACCCAGTAATATCGAGGTTGCTATCGCTGTCTGAATCAGCTTGCGTCTCCCAAAACGAATAGAAATTTCATTACCAGTGACGCTCGCAACGGCGCCAATTAGTCCGAGAGTGGTCGCAACGACTGCAGGAGCTATTACGTGACCCACTTCATCTGTTGAGATTGCTACATAGCTGAGAAAAGCTATTGCCCAACCACGAACCGCACTCATTTCAAGCGTATGAATGCCGTATGCAATTGAATAAGCCATAGCAGAACGATTTTTCAGAACTGGTCGAAAATCATAAAGGCTTTTAGTTTCAGGCAGACTGGTTTTGGGTACGCTTTGAATTGGCACGCCGAGGAATACAATAGCCCAAGCAATAATAGCGGACATAGAAGCCGCAATGAATGCCACTTCCCAACCGGCATAAGACGCAATGAGGTCACCAGTGGCAAAAGACAACGCACCAGATACTCCAATGCTAGCAGCATGTCCAGCCGTCGCACGGGACATGGTTCGGGCATCGACAAGGTCTGATAAAAGTTTTAGCCCAGTCATATAAGTGCCAGCCCAGCCAAAACCAGCCAGTGCTCGTGCGGCCATGGCTGACCAAAATCCTTCGGCGTACAGACCAAAAGCAAGGTGGCCAGCGATAGTGGCACCAACACCAAAAAGATATACAGATTTGGGATCTAATCGATCGGTAAGCGTAACCAAAAGTGGAACAGACAACATATAAGCGCCATAGAATATCGCCGTTATCCATCCCGCTTCACTATTGGAGAGGCTCCATAGCAGCATCATATCTGGCAATAACGCAGGCCAAAAAAATGCTCCAATTTGTACCAAAACCTGTGCAACGCAGATGAGAATTACTAGACCCATTTTGCGCCGGTCAATTGAACTATGGTCCATAGCTGGGGCCAGTATATCCGTATTTTTTTGATTAGGGGTCGTTCAGACTTCAACGAACATTTAGAAACATTTTTTGGAGAGCGTCATTAAAAATACGCTAGTAGCGCATAGTTAATTCCGCAACAAAAAGGGTTTAACGGCGCCTTTACCAAATTTACATTGAATTTAGCTAACGATGTGGCGGAAAGACAGTCTGCCTAATCGAGATTCAAGCGATTGAATGTAATGCCTTTTGCAGGAGGTATTAGATTTTACTTACCTTTTACCCTACATAAAAATCAGGGCTACTGAGGACGTTTTTCAATCTGATTTGAATTTTATTAAAGGGGGGGGTATTCGTGAGGAAAGAAATAAATCATTTCGTTTATAATCCTTTAACTTGTTCAATGGCGTCCAAGTCCTTTGCTGAAGAATTTGATTTCAGGGAGATGAAGTTAGTTATGACCGTTGAGGAAATTAAAAATCTTGCGATTATGAAATTGAAATATATGCCAGAGGTTAGATCAGGTAATTGACTGGAAGGAATTGGGTGCAAACCATTAAAACTATCATTTTAAAAATCTCAAAACGAGTACCAAGGCAATCTCACTCCTCAAGAAAAAGATAACCAACTATATTTCGGCTTCCACTTCTAGGATTTCCAATTATAGTCGATGGTATATGTCTGACCTGTATTACCAATCCCTGTCAATTGACCAAACGCGCTGGAATGCCACGATCGATGCTTTGAGGGCGCCGGGTCCCGCAATTGGTTTAACAATGGCAGGCTATTCAACAATCGCGCGTGAGGCTGGTTTAAATTTTTGGATGTCCCTGGCCACGTCACTTGGCATCTGGGGGCTGCCGGGGCAGGTTGTTTTGGTTAGCCTATACGCTGCTGGCGCATCGCTTTTTATCATTTTTGTTGCGGTTTCGCTGGCCAATTTGCGGATGCTGCTGATGGTTATATCGGCTGCTGATATGATGGATTTGGCATCTCATAAGCTACCTTTATGGAAACGTATTTTCTGGATGCATTTTCTATCCATCACATCTTGGACAAACTTAGGTTTTGCTCAGCAAAAATATCCGTCCCATTTGTTGCTTGCTTATTATCAGGGATTCACGCTGACCATCTTCTTCTTTGGTATTTTGGGAACAATTCTTGGATATTTTTTAGGAGATTTGCTGAAACCTGAGATTCTACGCATCGTGATTTTTATAACGCCAATATACATCTTGCTGAATATTATTAACGCACGGGATAAAGCAAACCGGCTGGCAGTGGTGCTTGGGAGCATTCTCTGCCCAATGCTTTTCCCTCTTGCTGGGGAATGGGCAATTTTATTAGCAGGCCTAGTTGGCGGAGCGATTGCAAGTCTTTACAGCCGTTATAACACCAGGTGGCATCTTGGGTGACCTTGGAGTAAATTGATGGAACAACTCACCAGTTTTTTTGCATGGTGGGCGCTGCTCGCCGCTATTGCAGGTACGATGGTTTGGCGGTTTGCCGGCGTGTTTCTGGCGTCCCGGATACCACCGGATAGCGCTTTGATGGTGTGGATCAATAATATGGCCTATGCGATGGTCTCCGGTGTAGTGATGCTGGCTTTGGTGCACCCGACAGGCGTTTTAGAAACAACTTTATTGGAGCATCGAATATTTGGGCTCGCAGTGGGTTTGGCCGTAGTAGTTTTTACCAAGAGGTTAATGTTTTCCTTGCTCTTTGGTGTAGTCAGCTTTGCGGTAGCGGTAACATTGTTCTGATTCCTATAAACGGCAACAGGCCTAACTGCTTTTGATTCTGATTTTTTTCGGAGGGGCACTTCAATTAAACATCAAGCGCTCGTTCAAAAATGAAATAAACTTGTTCAAACCTTGCCGTGAAACAAGGCCAGCGCAAAGGCTGGCCAGTTTTTGGACGGACATGCGTTTGGCTCGCCATGAAAAATTGGTATTGTGACGGGTTTGTAGCTGATATGGGGTGATTTGAAGGCTGACAAGGTGGCCTTCCCACCTTCATCCAAAAACGCTATAATACCCCTGTGCAAACCATCTAAAAATCTCGGCTGAAGTCAGGCCAATTCTTAACTGGTCAATCAGGCAACCCCGCAAGCCTATAGGATGGACATCTTGTTGCTGAGTTAGCTGGTTCATATACGATTGATGCTGTAGACACGCGCTTTAGCTAATGCGTGATGACAAGAACGAGCTCCTGCGGGGAAATACGGCTTGAGCGCTCCTAGACCGCGGTTGGGGGAAACCGAAGGTAGAAGTGCTTGCGTTTCACTTTTATCGCTTTTAGCAAGGATTCACGCGGACTGCGAGGTACAGAAACATGACTTTTTATCCCCATATCATCGCATAAGGCCTAGGGTAAAATATTTTTAAAGGAAATTAAAGCTAGCTCACACTAAAGAAGCATGGCGGAGAGACGGGGATTCGAACCCCGGAGGGGCGTTAACCCCAACACGCTTTCCAGGCGTGCGCCTTAAACCACTCGGCCATCTCTCCCAATAGCCACCTAACTAACAGGCTATGCGTATTGTGTAAACCGTCGCATGGTAACAAAACCATTAATCAAAAAACATTATTGAGATCTATCTAATGGTAATTATCCGCTGTCCACAACGCATGAAATATCTGGCATTAAGGTCTTTTTACTTGTTATCAAAATGATAATTATTTCAGGCAAAAAAGGCACTTACCAGTGTTAGAACCTCTGACAACGTGAGCGTCAAAAATATAAGATAAGAATTTACTCAAAGGCTATTAGCAAACTTCAAGATAAAATAATCTTCCTAACAGCAAATGAGGTTATGAAACAATCTCCTTGAGTCGGTTTAAATTTGTGAGCAACATGAGCTTATTATGAATCACTTCTTTCGCTTTCTAGCCTTACTAGCAGGGTCGGCTGCAACCTTTGCAATTTGGCAGGATTTGACAAATAGTTACAGCGCCAGCGTGTCGCTTGGCCGACTATGGTACCAGCATAGCCCAACCAGCTTGCAGACTAGCGAATCCATCATCAGCCGTTATATTGATCCATGTGGGCTTATAACTGCTTTCGACTGCTCGCCCTTTTTATGGCACCCAATAATTGTCAATATTCTTACCTGGCCTGCTGCATTGGTGATGGTCGGTCTCTGTATGGTTTTTTGGACGATTGGCGGGATGGTTGGCAATCATGCCTTTTCGCGTAAAAAGAGCGCGCAAAGACTTAAACGCAGCGGTGAAAAATAGCCCATCCACAGAACCGACCGGTAAGTTTTAGTTTGGCGCTGTAACGTGAAGCCCCACCATGAATCAAAAAATTGATCAGAGTCTAATTATCACCCATTTTTAAAGCCTCAAAAAAGGCGTTTTGCGGAATATCTACCTTGCCAAACTGACGCATCTTCTTTTTGCCTTCTTTTTGCTTTTCAAGAAGTTTTTTCTTTCGGGAAATATCGCCACCGTAACATTTCGCTGTTACATCTTTACGTAATGCTGCAATGGTCTCACGCGCAATCACCTTGCCGCCAATCGCTGCTTGCAGTGCAACTTTAAACATCTGCCGCGGCACCAGATCTTTCAGCCGAATACAAATAGCTCGCCCTTTACTCTCGGCCTGATCACGATGCACAATCATCGATAGCGCATCCACCGGGTCACCATTCACAAGGATCGAGACTTTCACCAGATCACCATCACGGTAAGTGTCAATGGTATAATCAAAGCTTGCATAGCCACGTGTGATTGATTTTAGCCGGTCATAAAAATCAAACACAACTTCGTTTAACGGGAGCCGGTAAACTGCCATCGCTCGATTGCCTGCATAGGTGAGGTCAATCTGTTCACCGCGGCGTTCAGTACAAAGCGTTAAAACCGGTCCCAAAAATTCATCAGGCGTCATAATTGTGGCTTTGATCCAGGGCTCTTCAATTGACGCAAGCCGAGTTACCTCGGGCATGTCAGCCGGATTATGCAAATTCAGTCTTTTGCCATCAGTTAAGGTCATCTGATAAACCACCGATGGTGCGGTCGAAATAAGATCGAGGTTGAATTCACGGCTCAATCTCTCGCGAATAACTTCCATATGGAGTAAACCTAAAAAGCCACAACGAAAGCCAAATCCAAGCGCAGCCGACGTCTCAGCTTCAAATGAAAATGAAGCATCATTCAGTGATAGTTTTTCTAACGCATCACGTAGCCCGGTAAATTCATTTGTATCCACCGGAAACAGGCCACAGAACACCACCGGAATTGACGGCGCAAAACCAGGCAGCGCATTATCTGTTGGACGACGCTCCTCTGTAATTGTATCGCCAACTTTTGCATCCGCAACCCGCTTAACACCGGCATTGATAAAGCCAATTTCGCCAGGCCCCAACTGGTCAAGCGAAACCGGCTTTGGCGCAAACACGCCGACCCGTTCAACAACATGCGTTGCACCGGTTGCCATCATTCGAATTTTCATACCCTTCTTCAGCACGCCATGGTGCACCCGAACAAGGGTCATAACGCCGAGGTAGGCATCATACCAGCTATCCACCAACAACGCTTGCAAGGGGGCGTCCCTGTCACCCGAAGGGGCAGGTAATTTTGTTACCAACGCTTCCAAGATATCGGCAATACCAGCGCCAGTTTTGGCGGATGCCGGGATTGCGTCATCAGCCGGTAGCCCAATAACCTCTTCGATCTGCGTTTTTACCCGTTCCGGTTCTGCTGCCGGAAGGTCGATCTTGTTTAGCACCGGAACAATCTCGTGATTGGCATCAATCGCCTGATAGACATTGGCCAGCGTTTGCGCTTCAACACCCTGGCTCGCATCAACAATCAGCAACGATCCCTCGCAAGCCGACAAAGACCGAGAAACCTCATAACCAAAATCCACGTGACCAGGTGTATCCATCAAATTCAGGACATAGGAATGGCCGTCTTTAGCTTTGTAATCAAGCCGGACAGTTTGAGCCTTTATGGTGATACCGCGCTCACGCTCAATATCCATACTATCAAGGACCTGCTCCTTCATTTCACGGTCAGCCAATCCACCGCAAACCTGAATTAAACGGTCGGCAATTGTTGATTTGCCATGGTCAATGTGCGCAATGATCGAAAAATTACGGATTTTATCAATGTCGGTCATATTTTATTCGCAATCCGGAAAACTGGCTGAAATGACTGAAGTTCGCCCTCCCTATACAACAATTTCAGCTGAAATACCGCATTTATTCACGAGGCATCAGCTAGATTTTCGATCTTTTTCCTGTTTCCACCTGCCGCTTGTGCGTATAATGACTCCCTGGTCCTTGCTATCAGAAGATAAATATTTTCAAATTTCCAGAAAAAGAGAAGCTGATGCCACGCTTGCGTCATGAAAAATACCGTCCATTTACAGGTCCTGATCTTGGTGACCGTACATGGCCAAATCAACAGATTAAAACCGCCCCTATCTGGTGTGCAGTTGACTTGCGTGATGGTAATCAGGCGTTAATTGAGCCAATGGACAGCGCCCGCAAAATGGCTATGTTCAAAATGCTTGTGTCGATGGGGTTTAAGGAAATTGAAGTCGGGTTTCCAGCAGCATCAGATACAGATTTTAACTTTCTGCGCGAACTGATTGAGGGTGGTCATGTACCAGCCGACGTAACCATTCAGGTTCTGACCCAAGCGCGTGAACATCTTATAGACCGCACCATCGAGTCACTGCGCGGCGCACCGAATGCGATTTTGCACCTCTATAATTCTACGAGCACATTACAGCGTCGGGTTGTGTTTAAATCTGATCGTGATGGTGTAAAACAGATCGCAGTTGATGGTGCGAAAATGGTTGCTGACCGTATTTCTAGCGTTGGTACAGATAATCTTCGTCTGCAATATAGCCCTGAGAGCTTCACCGGAACCGAGCTTGAGTATGCGTTGGACGTATGTGAGGCAGTGATGGAAGTCTGGCAGCCGACGGCTGAAAACCCAACTATTATCAACTTGCCAGCAACGGTTGAAATGTCGACACCAAACATTTACGCCGACCAGATCGAATGGATGCACCGACATTTTTCAAATCGGGAAGCCGTCATTCTTTCACTACACCCACATAATGACCGCGGCTGCGCTGTTGCTGCAACCGAACTTGGACTGATGGCAGGTGCCGATCGGGTGGAAGGTACTTTGTTTGGCAATGGCGAACGCACCGGTAATGTCGATTTGATAACGCTTGGGCTGAATATGTTTACCCAAGGCGTTGATCCGTATCTGGATTTCTCTGACATTAACGGCCTGATCGAAACCGCAGAATTCTGTAATCAGCTGCCGGTGCATGAGCGCCACCCCTATGCTGGCAAGCTCGTCCACACCGCCTTTTCAGGCAGCCATCAGGACGCAATTCGCAAGGGCATGGACGCACTTGCCGAGGCCAATGATGATATGTGGGAAGTGCCATATTTGCCAATTGACCCGGCTGATATTGGCCGCACTTTTGAGGCAATTATCCGGGTAAATTCTCAATCGGGCAAGGCCGGGGCAGCCTATCTTCTTGAGGCTGACCATCATGTTCGTTTACCGCGCGGTGCAGAGGTTGAATTTTCCGGCATTGTGCAAAATGAAGCTGACACGACTGGTAAGGAAATCACCAGCCAACGTATCTGGGAGCTGGCCAAGCAGCATTACATAAACCCCAAGGGCCCGTTTAAGCTGGTTAGCTTTGAGTCTGTTCGTGCTAGCCGGGTTAACGAGTCCGAGCGCATCACCGCAACGTTAAGCCATGACGGTAAAAACGTTATCATTGGCGCCGCTGGCAATGGCCCAATTTCAGCTTTTGTCAACGCAATGCGTGATGAGTTTGAGCTGAGTTTCCGGCTTTCAGATTTTGGTCAGAATACCCGGTCAGCGACATCAAAAGCCGAAGCGGCGGCTTATGTTGAGCTTGTCACCGATGACGGGCAATCAGTTTATGGTGTCGGCATTGATACCTCGATCACCATTGCCCCAATCCTTGCTGTTGTTAGTGCGATCAATAAAATGATCACGGCGCGCGCGTAAAACGTTGCCAAAAAGCTGTCTTGATAAAATGGGTAAAACATTAGCCCGTTGAAATCAAGTTTTGGACGGCGGCTATTTGCCTTGCCATTGCGGCTTGCGCTTTTCAAGAAAGGCGCGGACACCCTCGGCAAAATCAGCACTAAGATAGCTGCGCTCAATCAGGTCATCATCGCGCGGCAATGGGACCGCATGACGCAACCGTCGCAATCCTTCAAGGCTGGCCTCTATCGTTAATGGCGCCATCTGCTTCATCCGTTCGGCGAGCTGTTGCGCACGCGCTATCAATGCGTCCTTATCCGCTAGAACCTCATGCACAAACCCGCTTGCAAGCAACGTTTCGGCGTCCAGTAATTCAGCTGTCAAAATCATATGGGCAACGCGCGCCTCGCCAAATAAAGCGGTCAACCGCCGCAAGTTTGAGACCGCCAGACAATTGCCAAGCGTTCGCGCAATCGGCATACCGGCAATCGCAGCTGAACTTGCAATACGGATATGCGCTGCGGCGGCAATTACTAACCCGCCACCTGTTACTGCGCCGTGAAGCGCCGCAATCACGGGCACGCGGCAGGCCTCAATCTCGCTTATGACCGCCTCAACCTTGCTTTCATAGCGCCGCCCATCCTCGGTCGAGGAAAAGGCGGTAAATTGACCAATATCTGTTCCAGCTGCAAAGGCTTTATCACCGGCACCTGAGATAATGATCGCCCTGATTTGATCGGTATCACCGCCGCTGCCAGCCTTGGCACAAAGCGCCGCGAGCCCCTCATACATCTCAAATGTCAGCGCATTTCGCGCCTGCGGCCTATTCAAATTCACGTGGGCAATGCCATCCTCAATATGGATCAGCAATTCACGATCTGACGCAGTCATTTCAGCCCCTTAATGTTTGTAGCCAGTTTTGGGGATTGCAAAGCCAGCAGGGTCGTTAGTTATTCAGCTTTCAGTATGTTCATTGCCGCGTCAACGCCACCCTTTTGATGCGGAATATTAGCGAGCGAGAGGCCCATCTCGACGCCGCTTAGCGTTCCCAGCAGCATCAGGTCGTTAAAATCACCGAGATGCCCGATCCGAAAGACTTTACCGGCAAGTTTGGCCAGACCGTTACCAAGTGACATATTGAAATGCTTTAGAACACCGGCGCGGAATGCATCAGCATTGTGCCCGTCAGGTAACAACACTGCGGTCAATGCGCTGGAATAGTCCTTTGGTTCCTGACACAAGACTTCAAGCCCCCATGCCTGAACCGCCTTGCGCGTTGCCGAGGCATGACGATCATGGCGTTTGAACACATTCTCCAGACCTTCTTCATGCAACATATCAATCGCTTCGGCTAACCCGTATAGAAGATTTGTCGCCGGGGTAAAGGGAAAGGCACCATCCTTATTCGCCGCAATCTGGTCTTCCCAATCCCAGTAGCTGCGACGCATACCGCCGTTGCGCGCTGTTGCCATTGCCTTTTCCGATACAGCGTTAAATGACAGGCCAGGTGGCAGCATCAGACCCTTTTGCGAGCCTGCAACCGTGACATCAACGCCCCATTCATCATGGCGGAAATCGATCGAGGCAAGCGATGAGATTGTATCAACCAGTAACAACGCGTCATGACCAGCATTATTCATTGCCAGCCGCACTTCGTTCACGCGTGAGGTCGACCCTGTTGAGGTTTCGTTGTGAACCACACAAACGGCTTTGATCTTGTTTGCAGGATCAGCGCGCAGACGGTCCTCAATCTGCTGAGGATCAACCCCCCGCCGCCAATCGGTTGCCAAAAACTCGGTTTCAAGACCGAGGCGCGATGCCATCTTTTGCCAGAGCGAGGCAAAATGGCCAGTCTCCACCATCAATACCAGATCGCCATCTTGCAGCGTGTTCACCAAGGCCGCTTCCCACGCGCCAGTTCCCGATGCTGGATAGATCAACGCATGGCTGTCGGTCTTGAAAATGGTCTTCATACCGGCAAGACATTTCGCGCCAATTTCGGCAAATTGTGGACCGCGATGATCAATGGTTGGGTAATCCATCGCGCGCAGCACCCTATCAGGCACATTTGTCGGGCCAGGAATTTGTAAAAAATGACGGCCAGCGGCGTAGGGTGTAGGCATTAATTTATTCTCCACATAGATGCATGGTCAAAATGCAGTTGTTGCACGAAAATCGTGTCAATAAGGTTGAACTATAAAGGCACTTTGTATATCCATACAAGAGAATTGTATACTAAAAATTGGAGAATTGCATGGCTGATGGCAACAGCTTTGCCGGATTTGAGCGGCTGAGACAATCGCTTTCCGGCGAGTTATTTGATGATGGTTTTACGCGTGGGCGGTATGCCACCGACGCATCAATCTATCAAATGATGCCACATGGCGTCGTGATTCCAAAAACAATTGCCGATGTTGAGGCCACAATCGCCTTTTGCTGTGAGCAGGGAATGGCGCTTTTGCCGCGTGGCGGTGGCACGTCGCAATGTGGGCAGACGGTAAACCACGCGCTGGTTCTAGATAACACCAAATATCTCAACCGGATTTTAGAGCTGGATGTAGAAAACCGTGTTTGCGTTGTCGAGCCAGGCATCGTTCTGGATGAGTTAAATCGCCGGCTAAAGCCGCACGGCTTGTGGTTTCCGGTGGATGTATCGACCTCCAGCCGCGCAACAATTGGCGGTATGACAGCAAATAACAGCTGCGGCGGTCGATCAATACGTTACGGCATCATGCGGGATAATGTTTTGGCGATTGACGCCATTCTTGCTGATAGCAGTCACGCATCTTTTGGCAAATATGATCCGTCCGCACCCACCGATGCCGTTCAGCTGGGCGCAATTCTGCCGGCATTACTGGCACTCGGTGAAACCCATCGCGACGAGATTCTGTCCAGTTTTCCCAAGGTGTTACGCCGAGTTGGCGGTTATAATATCGACGCGCTGATCCCTGATGCGATGGCGCTTCGGCCCGGTGGCAAGGCCGGTGACGGTATTAATCTTGCGCATTTGCTGGTTGGCTCTGAAGGAACGCTCGCTTATTCAACCGCGATCACGCTGAAACTCTCGCCATTGCCTGCACGCAAAGTCATGGGGCTCTGCCATTTTCCTTCTTTTTATAAGGCGATGGATGCAGCCCAGCATCTGGTGACGCTTGATCCGGTTGCTGTCGAGCTGATTGACAACACCATGCTTGATCTGGCGCGTTCAATCCCGTTATTCCGTTCGACCGTCGAGGCCTATATCAAAGGTGCGCCTGCGGCGATTCTGGTGGTCGAATTTGCCGAGGATGAACCAGCCGAAAATCTGCGCCGCCTTGAAGCATTAGAGGCGATGATGGCTGATCTTGGCTTGGGCTGGGATAATCCGGCTGACTCGAATGGCGGCACAGTCATTCTCAGCGAAACCGGGGATCAGGCGCGGATCACCGAAATGCGCAAATCCGGCCTCAATATCATGATGTCGATGAAAACCTCAGCAAAGCCGGTATCCTTTGTCGAGGATTGCGCGGTTAAACTCGCCGATCTGGCCGAATATACCGACAAGCTTACCCGCATCTTTACCAAATATAACACCACCGGAACATGGTATGCGCACGCGTCGGTTGGCTGTCTTCATGTACGGCCGGTTCTGGATATGAAAAATGCCAATGACGTTGCCGCCATGCGGGGCATCGCCGACGAGGCGTTTCAACTTGTGAAGGAATATGGGGGCTCGCATTCCGGCGAACATGGCGACGGCATTGCCAGATCCGAATTCAACGAGGTCATGTTTGGCAGCAAAATGACCGATCTGTTTCGCCAGGTTAAACGCTTGTTCGATCCACAGGGCATTTTTAATCCCGGAAAAATCACTGACGCACCAAAGATGGATGACCGGTCGTTGTTCCGCTTTGCACCGGGATACAAAGTTAATGATTTCCCGACCCGATTGAACTGGGAGGCATGGCCGGGTTCGGCTGGCGGGCTTCAGGGTGCGGTTGAAATGTGCAACAACAATGGCGCCTGCCGCAAGCTTGAGGGCGGCGTCATGTGCCCGTCCTTCCGGGCGACACGTGATGAGCGCGACTCGACAAGAGGCCGTGCCAACAGCCTAAGACTAGCGCTATCCGGCCAGCTTGGTGCCGCGGCGATGGTCAGCGACGAGATGGCCGAAACGATGAAACTATGCGTTTCCTGCAAAGCCTGTAAACGCGAATGTCCGACCGGTGTCGACATGGCACGCATGAAGATTGAGGTCACCGCGCTTCGCACTGAAGCCAAAGGCCTCTCGCTGCATGACAAGCTGATTGCCCACCTTCCCGATTACGCACCTTATGCCGCCGCCATCGCACCACTAATCCGCCTGCGCGACGTCATCCCGGGTTTTGCCTGGCTCAGCGAGAAATTGACCGGATTTAGTGCGCGCCGTCCATTACCGCATTGGCAACGAAACTGGTTCCGCAATAGCGAGGTACCAAATCTTCCCGCCACCACAAATTCGAACCAAGCCGAAGCCAACGCCGCAAAACCGCCGGTTCTACTGTTTATTGACAGCTTTAACCGGTATTTTGAGCCGGAAAATATCCGTGCCGCCGTTCGGGTACTGGAAAGTGCTGGCTATGATGTCTTTACGCCGGCACCATTGGACAGGAAACAGCCGCTTTGTTGTGGGCGTACATTTTTATCAACCGGCATGATTGACCGCGCCCGTCATGAGGCAACGCGTCTGGTTGCCGCTATGGCACCATTTGCCAAAGAAAACATCCCAATTGTCGGTCTGGAGCCGTCCTGTACACTCGCACTTCGTGACGAAATTCCGGCATTGCTGAATAACAAGAATGCCGAGGCCGTTGCTGCCGCCACGCTGACCTTTGAGGAATTGCTGGCCCGCGACAAACCTAAGCTGCCACTTAAATCTGGCAACGCCAAAGCCCTGCTCCACGGACATTGCCATCAAAAAGCATTTGACGCGGTCCGCCCGGTTGAGGAGGTATTGTCATGGATTGACGGACTGGCGGTAGAGAAAATCGAAACCAGCTGTTGCGGTATGGCGGGCGCCTTTGGCTATGGTGCAGATACTTTTGATGTCTCAATGAAAATGGCAAATTCTGCGTTACTTCCAAAAATCCGCGAAGCGGATGATGACACGCTCATCATTGCCGATGGCACATCATGCCGTTGTCAGATCAAGGACGGCACCGCCCGCGATGCAAAACATGTCGCAATTATTCTGGACGAATGGATGAGAGCCCCTAATAATGAGCGTCATCGCTAATCAAAATCTAGGGTCATAACTAGATGGACAAATTACCGTCGGCAAAAATAAGAGACTCGCTTGAACAGCGAATTGTCGAAGGTGAGCTTGGACATGGCAAACGCCTTGATGAAACCGAGTTATCCAGCTTTTACGGCGTGTCGCGTACACCGGTTCGTGAGGCGCTGCAACGCCTAGCTGAATCCGGTCTTGCCGAACATTTGCCACGGCGCGGTACTTTCGTGCGCTCACCCAGTCTTAGCCAGCTTGTTGAAATGTTCGAAGTAATGGCTGAGTTGGAATGTATGGCAATTCGGCTTGCAGCACGGCGCGCAACCAGCGCAGATATTGATGAGCTAGTAAAGGACAATGAAACCTGCCGCGCCGCCGTTGCAGCGGGTGACACCAAGAAATATTATGAAGTGAATGCCCACCTTCATGGCCGGATTTACCAAATGTCAGGCAACAGCTTTCTGGCCAATGAGGCACGCCGCCTCCATGACCGTTTACGTCCATTCCGGCGGCTTCAACTGCGCGTGCGCGGGCGGATGGACGAATCAATGGCCGAACATGATATTATTCTGCAAGCGTTGCGTGATGGTGACGCCGAGCGGGCCATGGAAACGATGAAAAAGCACATCACGATTGTTGGCGTGCGCTTTAACGACCTTGTTTCAAGCTTTAACACCATCATGGGTGATGAGTAATTTTTTACTCCAGCCAATATGAGTCAGCCAATAACAACCAGGATAATCGATCGTCTGGGTATTAGTTGCGGCCATAAAACCAGCCTTTATTCAGCCTCACAAACCACCACACTACGCTATTTTTCAAGCCATTTTTGTTGGAAGCCGTTTCGGCTTATGCCATGCTGTATCGTTAAAATTTTTACGGTTAGCGTGTGCATCCATCGCGTGTGACCGGTTGGGGGAATTAGGTGTGTCAGAGACAAATGAATTGAATGGCGGACAGGTTATTATTGATTATCTGATTAAGGAGAAAGTGCCATACGTGTTTGGTCTCTGCGGCCATGGAAACATTGGTCTGATTGACGCCATGCATGAACGCCAGGACGATATCGACACGATCTCGGTGCATCATGAAAGCGTTGCCGGTTTCATGGCAGATGTCTATTACCGCGTGTCTGGTCAGCCGACTGCAACCTTTACCTCATGCGGCCCGGGATCAGCCAATCTGCCAATCAGCCTTGGCAATGCCTTTTTTGACTCGGTTCCGTTCCTGGCGATCACCGGAAATGTGCCGACGAGCCAGTTTAACCGCGGCGCTTTTCAGGAAACCTATCGCCATTATCAGGCCGATTTCCCATCAACAGTTCAGGCTTATTGCAAACGCGTTTATCAGCCCACCCGCGGCGAGCAAGTGCCTCTAATGATGCGCCAAGCCTGGAAAACCATGACAACAGGCCGGCCCGGCCCGGTAGTTCTCGACGTTCCTTTTGACATCTT
>Ga0181552_10000440_pt1 | contig 31982 bp, 24 predicted proteins | sample 011ome_18_FD_130583 | JGI IMG/M metagenome (GOLD analysis project Ga0181552, IMG submission 130583) | Coastal salt marsh microbial communities from the Groves Creek Marsh, Skidaway Island, Georgia - 011501BT metaG (megahit assembly) | ecosystem: Environmental > Aquatic > Marine > Intertidal...
GCTCGAGGACATGGACAAGGCGACGAATTACCACTTGTCCGTCAATCACTGCGGCGAGCGATTCAAGCGGTCGATTCAATACGTCGGCGCGGATGCGCAGGCGACGGAGCCGACGCCGGCGTATTAGCACTTGTAGCGCGAGTAGAAGTAGCATTGGTCATTGGTTGCATTGGTTGAATGGGAATAAGTTTATTATCAATTTGCACAACACGCTTAAAGACAACTAAATCTTCTTTACAGCCTTCATGACTGCGCTGAAATCTTCATCGTCGCATCCGTCGCGGCGAGCGCGCTTGTAGAGTTCATTCGCCGCCGCCGCGACGGGCATCTCTTGCGCGAGTTCATCCGCCAACGCCAGCGCCAAGCGCATATCCTTTTGTTGATGCTTCAACGGGAATGCCGGGGGGAAGTTACCCTTGATCATCCCCGGACCCTTCATGGCATACATCGGAGTCGCGATGGCGCCGAGGGAAATCACTTGCAACAATGTTTCGGGATCCAAATCGCTCTTTTCTGAAAGCGCCAAGCCTTCGGCAAACGCCCCCATCATGCTCCCCATGACCATGTTGACCACGAGCTTCATCTTCGCCCCTTGACCAACGTTACCGAGGAAAAAATGCGCCTTGCCCATCGTCTCTAACGGCTCTTTGCACTTGGTGTACAACCCTTCGTCGCCAGCGCACAAGAAAATCAACGCGCCGTCTTCGGCGGGCTTCTTCGACCCGCTCACCGGCGCCTCCAAGAACTCCGCACCGCGAGCGCGAACGAGTTCAGCAATCTTATTCGACGTCCCGGCATCGACGGTGGAGACATCGACGTAGCCTTTACCCGCGGATAGCCCCGGGGCGGCTTGCTCGGCGACGCTCAACGCCACTTCGGGCGTAGTCACCATGACAAAAGTCACATCCGACGCCGCGCACACCTCCGCGGGTGACGACATGAACGTCGCGCCCGCGGCGACGACCTCGTCTGCCGCACTTTGCGTGCGGTTCCACACATTCACGGTGTGTCCAGCCTTGAGCAAGTTCAGCGCCATGGGCTTACCCATGATACCGCCCGCGCCGATGAGCCCGACGGTTTTAGGCGAAGGTGCGGCGCTCATGGCGACGACGTGCGTGCGCGTACGAAGCGTTCTCCGAGCGCGCTCGGATGAATTCAGGCGGCAACGAGTGTTCACCAACGACGACGACGACGTGTGCGGGTAAACGACCGATTTCGCGTACATGCGCGCGAAACACTGCGGTGTGCTCGAGTGGATAATCCAAAACCAATCCTTTGACATCGAGCGCGAGCACCGGGCGTTGGCGCTGCATATGAATACATATTTGCGAACGTGTGTGTGCTGAGTCTATGCATTAAATATATTTTATCACTACTTTCGTTCGTCTTGCATGTCGGCGAGTTCCATCTCGAGCTCGCGTTTCGCGGCTAAAATTTTGGACACCTCGTTCACGCACGCGCGCAATTGATTTTCAATCATCGTCTTTGCCGTGCGTTCGGTGGCGAGTTCGGATTGTAATTTCGCCACCTCGGCGCGCAGGCGATCGATTTCACTCGGACTGTCGTCTTTGGATGGGCCGGGCATGCCTTGGAACGTGCCGTCGGCGGCGTTCGTGCGCCCGGTGGTGTGACGGCGCGGGACGCGCGCGAGTCGACGAACGGGGTGTGCTTTAGACGACGACGGCGCGCATGACACCGAGGCGCCGACGACACCGACGCGCATAGTGAGCACTGACGTTGCCATGGCGATATTGGCGATGAAACGCTCGGTGTGCGGGCGCGGCGTGACGCGCAGTGGGGCATTCGAGCGCTCGTCGCTGGGAGGTGGTATACAATGAAGAAATGATTAATTATTTCACGTTACGGCGTTTGCGGGAAGAGCGCGGTCCCGAGGGCGGATAACTCGCCATTTTTAAACTTGAAAGTGCGCACCGGGCGCTCGACGCCGTTTACACTGACGACGTCGTCGCTCACGCCGGTGCCCGTAAACGTCGACGCCCGAACCCATTCTTCGCTGTTCTTGACGTAGCGATACAATGATAACGTGCTCGGGAAGTGCGTGTCGTCGCAAATGTTCTGCGCTTGTTCTTCAGCTACCATAGCTTCGGCTTCTTCGCTCGACTGCAACAATCTGCGTCCGCTACCGTTGCGCTTTTTGTTTGACTTTTTCTCCGGGTAGCACGTGCTGATTTTCAAACACTGCGGGACTTCTTCGAGATGCGCGGACACTCGAGAACCACCAATGAGAGGCTCGTGAATGAATACACCCTCTTTGCCCGACAAGTATCCCCAGCCTTTCTCGGCGCGCTTTTGCCACGCGTGCGTCGCGCTCTCGCTCGCCAACTCAAACGACGCCGCGCTGAGCTCTTGCGTGCAGTCGACATCGCCATACATCATCAACCCACTCAAATCCCATTGGTTATGCGTTTTACTCGGGCTTTCACTCCCTTTCAACGACTCTAATCGGTACCAATCACCGGGACGTGCTATTTCCTCCATGGCTTCATCCTCCGCATCCATCAACTCCACCGTCGGTCGTCCCGTCTTTGGATCAATCTTGACGTTATCAAACTTGTGTCGCTCCGAAGACGACGTCAACGCAAACTTCGTCACCGCATCTCTCGTCGACGGATTCACCATCGTATATGTCAATAGCGACATCGACGCTATTAACAAAATCGAACTCGCCAAGTTGCACCGGCAAAACACATTCGTCGAATTCGCATTCGCCTTGGCTTCGTCCGAGTTATCAAAGATGTCATCCACCAGATCACTCTCGTCCGCATCTACGCCCGGGCCAACCTCAACGTTCGCGCGCTGTTCATACGCCCCGACCGCGTGTTCCGGGGGTTCATCACCGCCGAAACGATCGAGTAATCGCGTCTTATCGTCGCCCTCGAGATCCTCCTCCGTGTGTGCCGTGGACGTCGCCCTGTCGACGTCGTCGTCGTCAATGGTAAACTGTGCGCGTTTAGACATCCTTAGGCGTCTATGCCTTGGCGTCGTTCACGCGTCGGCGGAATCGCGCGCCGCGTAGTGACGGCGGGGCGGGTGACGAGTAAAAGTTCCGAGGGCACACGCCTCGAGCTGGGTCGCTGGGTCTCGTCCGACGGCGCGTCGGACGACATGAATCGTACCTGGACACGCACACGAACAACGATATAATAATATAAATATTAAAATAATTTTAGAGCTCTTTGGCGCTGTCTGATTTGCGCAAGCCGCCGTTTTCGTTCGAGAGACGGTCGGCGAGCGCGTCTTTGGCTTTGAACATGCTTTCGCTCACGGCTTGCTGAGTAGACGCGCCTTGATTGCGCAAGTCGCCGAAGTGTTGGGACATCGATCGCACCATGTTCATCAAGTCTTCACCACTCACTTCTCTTTTCGGTGCGGTAGACGAGGACGACGAGGACGACGATGCGGACTTGGAGACGCGAGGCTTTTTCGACGGCTCCAATCCCGAGCCGCCGCCTAAACCATTAATTTTCGCGCTCGCTTGCGCGCCGCCTTCTTGCGCGGGCGTCGCCGGGGCTTTGCACTCAATCTTGTCCCCAGCCTTACCTCCAATCGCTGTGCCTTGCGTCGACCGCATGCGGTTTTCAAACATCCCTAAAAATGGTTTCAACGCTTGGCCAATCTCCGTCGAGAGCACCGTTTCTGGCAAATCTAAAATTTTCTTTGGCACGCCGACGCCGCACAGAAACGTCCCCGCCTCGTCGCTAAAGTTGTTGCAATTATGCTCCAACAAAGAGTACGTATCAGCACTATATCTTGACGACGCATCGCGTAACCAATCCTCAAAAATATCCCGCGTCAGCTCCGTCGTCCCTAGCGTCTCCGTCCACATCGGCTTTCCAAATTGCGTCTGCGTGGCGTCTCGCGGCGCGCACTGCAACCCTTGCCCAAACCAATACTCCATACCAAAAACCACGATTGCCGTGTGATAAATAGCTTCAATATGCGTCCCTAACAACTCCCCACTTTGTGTTAACATCGACGCCATGCCTCCACTACGCGCGCGCGACAGTCATCATCGTTTCGTCAGTCACGATGGAATCTTGTCGAAGACTCACTCACTCGCGCGTCATCATTCATCATCGTCCGTCGTCCGTCATCCGTCATCCGTCGTCCGTCGTACGTACCTCAAGTCATACACGCGTAACACCACCGACGACATCGCGTCGCTCTGTCGCTCCGCACACAAATAAATACACCCACGCGTATGAGCGTCGTCGTCCGCGTCGCACACTGCGGGGCACGCCGCCGCGTGGACATCGATCTCGACAGGTGGATTGATTTTGATGTGATTGATTGATTTGATGATTCAATACGCCTCATCACACGCGCACGCGCCAGTACACGACGCACGCGCGGTGACCGGCGCCGCGGCAATACACGGGTGATCCTTCTGTCTTCTGTCGCACGCCATGGTGTCCCCCGTGGAGGTGGCGTGCGCGACCGCGTGCGTGGCTGGGGTGAAGATTGCGACGTCGAGACCGAGGTACGCCAAGCGACGAGGCGCGTATAGCGTGGAATGCGACGACGGTGGTGACGCTGATGGTTCGGTCAAGGTGTGGCGGAACGCCGATCACGAAGGGTTTCACGTGCAACCGTTTGCAAAGTGCGATACCGTGTATAGTACGTTTGAGTACGCGGTGAAAGTTAATGGGAATCGACCGGCGTTGGGCGAACGCGACGTCGTCGAGACGATCAAGACGGTGGCGAATGATGGACGAGAGGTGGAGAAACTCAAGCTTGGGGGGTATAAATGGCTTACGTTTAATCAGGCGCATGCGCGTGTGAAATCCATCGCGTCCGGGTTGGTTGATTTGGCGGGATTAAAGCCGCAAGACAAGGTGATCATTTACGCCGACACCAAGCGCGACTGGCAGTTGACCGCGCAGGCGTGCTTTCGGATGAATTTAACCGTGGTGACGATTTACGCCACGCTCGGTGAGGACGGGGTGAGACATGGGATTAATCAAACGCAAGCCACGGTTGTGGTGTGCGATGGAAAGTTGTTGAAGACGCTCACCAAGGTGGCGAAAGATTGCCCGACGTTGAAGCACGTCGTCACCATGGGCGAACCCGAGCAGAAATCCATCGACGCGTTACCGAAGAGTGTTTTCCAAACGAGCCTCGATGAGGTGGCGGAGATTGGCACGCGTAAGCCCATGGATGCGCGTCCACCAAAGCCGAGCGATATTGCGGTGTTGATGTACACCAGTGGTACCACAGGGGCACCGAAAGGTGTCATGTTGAACCACGACAACGTGTGCGCGACAATGTCTGGACTCAAAGACGCGGGTGACTTTTGCAACAAGGATGTATACTTGGCGTACTTGCCTTTGGCGCACATTATGGAAATGGCGGCTGAAACGTTAATGCTTGCCCTTGGTGCGGCTATTGGATACGGTTCACCACAGACATTGACGGATACGGGCTTGAAGCTCGCCCCTGGCACGCGAGGCGACGCCCCGACGCTGCGACCGACGTTCATGGTGTTCGCGCCAGCAGTGCTCGATCGCGTGCGTCAAGCCGTGCAAGCGAAATTCGCGGGCGCCAAGCCGCTGTTGAAGAAGCTCATCAATGCTGGTTTGCAGGCGGGTCGTCGTGACTTTGAAGCGGGTAAAATCGGTGCGCCATTCTTCTTCAACGCCCTCATCTTTAAAAAGGTGCAAAAGCTCATCGGCGGCCGCGTGCGCGTGATGATTTCTGGCTCTGCCCCACTCTCTCGTGAAACGCAGATCTTCATGCAAACGTGCTTCCGTTGTCCGGTGCGCCAAGGCTACGGCTTGACCGAAACTGGCTCGTGCGGGACGATTGCACAATTCGACGATTACTCCCCAACCGTCGGTCAAGTGTTGACGTCGGTGCGCGTGGCGTTGCGCGACTGGGAAGAGGGTGGATATCGCATCGCCGATGAGAAGAACGCCGCGATTGGTATGCCACGCGGTGAGATCTTAATCGGTGGTCCGGTCGTGTGCCAAGGGTATTTCAACGCCCCGCACATGCCAGACCCCGAACTCGACGCCAAGAACACGTCTGAATTCTCCACCATCGCCGGCGTGCGTTACTTTCACACTGGGGACATTGGGCAGTTTACCAGAGACGGTCAACTCATGATTATCGACCGCAAAAAAGACTTGGTGAAGCTTCAACAAGGCGAATACGTGGCGTTAAGCAAGGTTGAAAACGTGCTCAAGCAATGCCCGTACGTGGGCATGGCTATGGCGTACGCGGATTCCAACCATTCCCACTGCATCGCCGTCGTCGTCGTCAACGAAGCACCCGTGTTGAAATTCGCCGCCGCCAAAGGCATCGCCGGCGACATCACCGCGTTGTGCGCCAACCCGGCGGTGATTAAAGAAGTCTCCAACGCATGCATCACCGCGTGCGCATCCGGCAAGCTCGTGAGCTTTGAAACCCCTAAATCGTACATTCTCACCGCCGAACCGTGGACCCCAGACAACGACTTGGTCACCGCCGCCTTCAAGCTCAAGCGTCCGCAAATCGTCGCGCGCTTCAAATCCGAATTAACCCGCGCCTACGGCTCGGCGTAGGTGCCCGCACTACGACACACAGCACACAGAGGAACTCTCATCATGTTTTCATATACAACAGATACCATACATCATACATCACACAGCGTCGTCGTCGCCTCACCTCCCCGCGTCGTAAATATCTGCATCCTCATAAAGCGCCTCTTCAACGTAAAGTGGTCGATCGCCCCATCACTCAATGACGATGGGATCACGCGACGACGCCGCCTTTGACGACGACGACGGTCGCGACCGCAGCGGTGATTACACGGTCACCCGCGAACAAACCGCGCGTCTCGCTCGATCGTTACGCACGTTTAGCACCATCCCTCGCGCCATCGCCGAAGCGCACATACGCTTGCGCGGGTACGCGGTTGACGATGACGGCGCCGCGGCGCGAGGTAGTGGTGACGACGCTGACGCCGACGCCGACGCGCGGGTTCGAGGGCAGTTATTCAAGGTGTTATCCGATGAAGTATTGAAGGAACACGCCGCGCGCAGACGAGGGGAGGTGTTTCATCCATACGTCAACGCGCGAGGCGCGACAAAAGGGGGTGGTGGGGCGACGACGCAGGCGACGCGAGCGAGAGGCGGGCGGGACGAGACGCGCGGGCGGGAGCAGGCGGACGGGCGGAGGAGCGCGAGTCGGGAGACGCGGGTGGTTGGAGGTGAGAGCGATGGGAGCGATAGCGATGCGTCGGTTGGGGTGATGAGTAAGCTTCGCCCGGAGTCGGGTGGTGTTCGTGATGATGATGATGATGATAGTAGTGACGATGTTGACAGCGACGACGACGAGCATAGCGAAGACGCGACGTTGAGCGACGACGACGACGACGCGTGGAGAGCGAGCGATGACGACGGTGATGGTGGTGGCAACTTTTTTGGGAGGCATGAACTTGAACCACCAGCGCCTGAAGGTGCGAATCCTTTCGCATCAAATATGGAGTTTGATCCGGTTGAAGAAGCGAGGCTGCAAATCATAGAAGCCAAACGCGTGTGCTCGGAGCGCGCCGAACGCGCCAAGGAACTGTCAGAAGCGATGGCGAGTTTAGCGACGGATATTCCACACGCGAGTACGGGTGCGCGCGTGGCGTTTAGCGACAAGGGGGACGACACAGTTTCCATTGCGGGTTCTATAGCTGGATCCATCGCGGGATCAGAGCTCACCGACCGTTTCGACGCCATTTCCATCGCGTCGCTCGCGGCGACGCTCGGGAGCGACGCCACTGACCGCATCGCCGACGTCTCTGATCTTGGTCCCGTGGAAGTCATCGCTGAGGAAAGAGATGACGACGACGACGATAATGATACGCACAGCCAACTCGGAAGTGACAGCGACGAGCGCGCGCGTCATCACCGGAGCTTGAGCGCGACGGATGACGAGCACCACTATCATTCAGACACCGTTCACTCAGATAAAGAAAATTACGGCGCCGCGTGATCGCGTCCGTTGATGATACACGTAGATCACACTACCGAAAAACAATCGTATTGCCGATGATAGACACCGTCACACGCGGCGGATTTAATATGAAAATGAAAAGCGTGAATACCTCAGTCGACGCCTCCCGCGGCGCGCGTTGCACTTTTTCAGATACGCGTGACGAGGCGCTTGTGAAGCACTACACTACAGCGCCAACGCGCACGCGTCAAAGTTGACCTCGTGTCGCGCGCCATGTCGTCCCCAGCCGTCGCGGCGTCTTCGACGACGAGGTCCATCGTCTGGTTTCGCAAGGCGCTGCGCGTGCACGACAACCCAGCTCTTTTAGCGGGCATTAAAGGCAACGCCGTGAGCGCGTCGCAGCCTGTATTCGTGCTCGACCCTTGGTTTTGTAAGCCCAGTCGCGTGGGAGCGAATCGCATGCGGTTTTTGCTGGAGTCATTGCGAGACTTGGACGCGTCGTTGCGAAGCGTCGGGAGTTCGCTGCTCGTCCTTCACGGCGAGCCTAGGGTGGTTTTACCGCGTGCGTGCAAATCATGGGACGTCAACTTGGTAACATGGGAGCATGATATTGAACCATACGCAAAAGTGCGAGATTTAGCCGTGCGCGGAGCGTTGGAGCGCGCTGGGGTGGAGTGCGCGAGCGTGAGCGGGCACACGTTGTACGACGTAGACGAAGTGTTGAAAAAGTGTAAAGGTCCGCCCCCGACCACGTATCAGGGTTTTTTGAAAATTGTAGGGTCTATGGGCGAGCCTGCGCTGGCGACGGGGGCGCCTGAAAAGATGCCCAAACCATTCACGGGGACATTTGAGGAGACTCGCGCGTTGGTGTCTGGCGTCGCCGACGGCTACGGAATTCCCACGCTCGAGGATCTGGGATACGAGGCTTTAGGCGACGACGAAGGCTTTCCCGCTCGCGGCGGCGAAACTGAAGGTCTCATTCGACTTCGCAAACAACTCGCACGGACGGAATGGATTGCAGGGTTTGAGAAGCCAAACACAAATCCGACGACGCGATTTCACGCGTTGAAGCAATCCAAGCCGAAACCAAAGAGTCCGTTTGAAATCGCCGCGGGTGGTGGTAAGGGGGAAAATCCGAAGATGGATGCCAATACATTGATTACACCGTCAACGACGGCACTGAGTCCGTACCTGAAGTTCGGATGCGTATCGCCGAGAACATTTTATCATGAGCTCAAAGCCGTGCTCGCCGCGCTCGATGGCAAGCATTCCAAGCCGCCGACGAGTTTAATGGGACAGCTCATGTGGCGAGAATTCTATTACGTCGTCGGTGCGGGCACGGCAAACTTTGATAAAATGGAGGGTAACCCAATTTGTCGACAAATTCCTTGGATTAAGGACAAGGAGTTGTATGCCGCATGGGAAAACTCACAAACTGGTTACCCGTGGATTGACGCCGCGATGACTCAGTTGCGCCAAGAAGGCTGGCTTCATCACCTCGCCCGTCACGCCGTGGCGTGCTTTTTAACGCGCGGTGACTTATTTATTCACTGGGAATGGGGACGCGACACTTTCGATCGCGAACTCGTCGATGCCGATTGGGCCATCAACAACGGCAACTGGATGTGGCTCTCGTGTTCGGCTTTTTTTTACCAATACTTTCGCGTCTACGGCCCGCATTCATTCGCCAAAAAATACGACAAAGATGGCGACTATGTCAAGCACTACTTACCCGTGCTTAAAAACATGCCCAGTAAGTACATTTACGAACCCTGGACCGCGCCTCTCGACGTCCAGCGCAAGGCTGGATGCGTCGTCGGCGTCGACTACCCCGCGCCCGTCGTCCACCACGCGTCGGCGAGCAAGGCGTGCGTCGATACAATCGCCGCCGCCTACGACGCCCACAAGCTCGCCAACGGCACCGCAAAACCTAGTCAGAACACATCACCACCATCGGACGATGCGCAGCCATCGAAGAAACGCAAGTTGTAATTTGGTGTACGTACTGTATGCATACCGCGTAATCCCACCGGGACCCGTCACAATCACACACACAAAACCATCGTCGTCGTCGTCGTCGCCCCGATCGGCAGTGCGCGGCGCACACGCGTTTAGCCGACGATGGGCGAGCGCGCGCGATTGCTCGACGTCGATGGCGACGCGATGCGAACGTGGTCGATCCCACGCGCGGCGTCCGTCGTCGTCGCGTGCGCGTGCGCGTGCGTCGTCGTCGGCGTCGCGAGTCGCGCAGGTTCCGTCGCGGCGCATGGTGTTACGTCGGCGTTGGGTGGTGGGGTGTTAAAACAACCTTGGATGTCGAGGACGTCGAACGCGGTGCAGACGACGTTGACGCAGTACGACGGGGATTTACACGTGCTTTCGTGCGTGGCGCGCGATCGGAGCGATGACGACGATGGTGACGAGAAGGAGGACGGAGACGACGCGCGGCGCGCGGGGGCGACGTGGGTGTTGGATGGGCGAACGTTTCGCGACGCGCGCGGTCGTTTCGGTCGGGGCTCGAGCGATGATGACGACGATGATGAAGATGAGGATGATCGCGATGATGACGATGGCGATGACGGTGTGGAGGAGCGTAGGAGTGCGAGTGAGATTAGACAAGAAGAGCGGCAAAAGGCGCGAGGGGCGCACCGATTACATTCGCCGCACAGAGTGACGCGCGCGGCGGGATTGGTGGCGAGCACGATTGAGCGCTATTTTCCTTCGAGGTTGCGTGGTACGAATGGTACTTTTGAGCCGTTCGAGGTTGTGTTCGAGGTGAGCGATGCGCCGAGTTCGCCGTGCTTGCAACACGATTACGCGCTCGAGCACTGCGATTTTGGGCAATGGGTGCCGATTTTTGCGTTTGGCAGCGCGCCAAAGGATGCAAAGCTTTTACCGCCGCTCGTGCCTTCGACGTTGACTGTTTTAGAGAAATGTTTCGGGCGCGCGTTAAAGGCGAAAAGGTTTCTCAGTGATGAGCCGGATTGTGACTTTTTGAGTTATCCGGAGATCAAATACTCGGAAGCCACCGACTGCGACAATCCCGACGCTCCGTCGCGCGCCGCCTGTCGGTATCACGGGTTATTCTCCATCGACGCCGTGGACGACGAGCGCGAGTACACTTGGGATAATCTCATTCCACGCGTCGTCTGGCGTGGCTCAGATTACGTCTTCTTGAGCAAAAATTACGAAGGTTTCAAGGGCAACGCCCTCGAAGCGCTGCGCGACATTGCGGCGAGCTCAAACAAGACGCAAGCGATGGAGTCGTACGTCAAATCGCCTGAGATTGGTCCTCGTCTTCGCGCGGTGCTCATGTCCAAACTCAAACCGAGTAAATTCGACGCACGTTTCTTCAACTGGGGTGGCACGAGCGCCCCGAACGCTGAAGAACGCTCGGCGCTAGGAAAACACCTCGGCGTCGACGCCGACAAACACCTCGGTGAGGTTGAATTTGGCAGATACAAGTATCACTTGGATCTCGGCGGCGGCGGTGGCACCACGTGGTCGGGCGTCATTCCAAAACTTTCCATGCCAGGCGTGTTGTTTCACCACGAAACCGTCATGAAAGATTCATACTTTGACTCTTTGCTTCCATGGGTGCACTACGTTCCGATTCGAGAAGACGCGTCAGATTTGGAAGAAAAGCTCGCGTGGGCGGAGCACCACCCGCACCAGGCGCGTCAAATCTCCCTCAACGCCGACGAATGGGTGCGCGATTTCAGACGCGCCAAGAACTTACTCAGACACAACTATGAAAAGCTCGCCAAGCCATTGGGCGAGCGCGTGTTGAAGGGATACTTGATTCCATTCGAGCGCGCGCACGCCAACCCCAAAACCGTACGCGTCCGCGAGCGCGCGGCATTGGCGAGCGTTCGCGTCAACACCACCACGTCCACCACTATCACCACACCATAGCCATATTCACATTCATATTGTAACATATACGCCAGCATGTATGTATCATTCGCGTCTGGGCGCGACCGCCGCCGCCGAACGCATGGTGTCCCGAACATCTTGTTTCCGAACGCCATTGTGCGACTGGCTTCATCATGCGCAGTCGTCGTCACGCGCACACGCGCGCGTCGTTTGCGAGACGACTTGTAGCGTCCATCGTCCTCGTCGTTGCGTTCGTCTTACACGTCGCGAGCGCCGGGTCGTCGGGAGATTACTACGCCGCACTCGGCGTACAGCGCTCGTCATCGAGCGATCAGATCAAACGCGCGTACCGTAAGTTGGCGTTGAAGTACCATCCGGATAAGAACCCAGGGGATGAAGCCGCGGCGTCGAAGTTCTCTGAAATTGGTAACGCGTACGAGGTGTTGAGTAACGACGAGAAGCGTAAGATTTATGATCGCTACGGCGAGGATGGGTTGAAGCAACACGAACAACAGGGCGGTCACGGCGGCGGCGCCGGTGACATATTTAGCCAATTCTTTGGTGGGTTTGGTGGGTTCGGTGGTGGTGGTGGACATCAAGAACCAGAGACCCCTAAAGGGCAGACGATTCGAGTGGATATGTCGTGTACGGTGGAGGATATTTATCTTGGAAAGCGCACGCGCGTGTCGAGAGATAAACTCGTGACGAAAGCCGCTCGAGGGACGAGAAAGTGTAACTGCCGACAAAAGTTGGTCACCAGACAAGTGGGTCCGGGTATGTATCAGCAATACACCGAACAACAATGTGAGGATTGCCCGAACGTCAAATTGGTTCGGGAGAAGATTGATTTATTCGTCGAAGTCGAGGCGGGTGCGCCCGACGGGCATGAAATTTTATTCTTTGAAGAAGGCGACGCTTTGATTGATGGTGATCCAGGCGATTTACAGTTTGTCGTGCGAACGCAAGAAGATAAGAAGCGTAAGATTAAGCGCGTAGGCAATGACTTGCACATGACGATGGATATTACCTTGGTCGAGGCGTTAAATGGCTTTTCAAAGGTGTTCACGCACTACGATGGGCACAAAGTGAAGATTGAGCGTGACAAAGTCACAGTTCCGTATCATGTCTTGACCATTAAGAATGAAGGTTTGCCAAAGTATAATCAATTCAAAAAGTTTGGTAACTTGGTTATCACGTTCCAAGTTCAGTTTCCAAAGTTTATGGAGAAGCATCAAAAGACAGCCATAGCGAAGACGTTCCCAGACGAAAACGTCTTCAAGAAGGAATTCTACGCGACTTTATCCTGATTTCGCCCGACTCATGATGACGTTTTGAGTTTTAATAAATGATGCGTAGTATTTATCATGATGACGTATTTATCATTATAATGAGATATTAACCGGTGACGTCGATTCTCACGAATTCGCAAGAGAGCGCGAATGAGGGCATTTCTATCGGAGAAGCAGGTCGAGAGTGACAACTTGCACATCCACCGTCGCAGGCGCGGTTTCAAGCTTCTTTTTCCCTCCCATTCTCGTCGCACCGAGCTTCAATGATGCCTCAATGTCGGCTTCGAGCTTCAAGTGCGCGCTGTCCTTGATTTCGACTTTCTTTTTGATGGAAAAGCCATTCTCCGTCGATGGCGACGTGACGCCCTGAGAGGTGATGAATTGAAACCCAATATAAGGTTCATAATCCTTGTAGTCATAATTCGCCGACATCTTCAACTGCACCGCATCCAAATCAAACATCTTTTCATAATACACCGTGTGTTGTCTCGTGTCAAGGTTCAGGTCTCCTTGAAACCACGAATCCGTCACCTTCCACTGCAAATTTGGCTTATAATGCCCAATCTCCGCACCAAACGGAGAGTCCGTCGCACGTTTCATCAGTGGCACATCTGTCCCAGCCGTGATGCACACGTCCGGCACGATCGGGATCTTTATGTTGAACTGTTTACGGATGCGCAACAGAATTTCTGGATTTTTCCCAAATTGCACAAACTTTGCCACCGCACTGGCGGCATCTTCGACTCTTTGTCCAATCTCCTCGAACGTAGGCGCTCCTTTATCATCCGCGCGGCTCAACCCGCCGTCGTAGCTCATGCTCCGTCGTCGTCGTCGTCGTCGTCGTTATGCCGCCGTTCCGGAACTCCGTCGCGTCCGCGTCATCATCGACGCGTGCATACATTGGTGGCGCACACACGCTGTATCCGTTGACGCCGTCGCGTGCCGAGGTCTCGGCAGTGTGCGCGTCGTGCGCGCGCCGCAGCCAGGGACGATGGATGACCGAAAGAGTACGTGTGCGCGCGCGTTACGCGTGCCTTTACACTTCGGCGCTCGTTTGCGCGCGTCTCGCGCGTCGCAGCAGCGCCGTGGACACCTTCATGACGGACTGACGGACTGACGGACTGCGCGCGCATCACACAGAGATTGGCATCGGTCTGACGACGTTCGGGTGCGCGTTCACCGCGTTAGGGGTGATGTTTTTCTTCGACCGCGGCCTGTTGGCGATGGGGAACTTGATGTTCTTGTCCGGGGTGACGACGACCATCGGGCCGAGGCAGACGGTGAAGTTTTTCGTCAAGCCCAGGAACCAGCGCGGGGCGTTTTGTTTTCTGTTTGGGTTGGCGTTGGTGCTGTATGGGTGGCCGTTCTTTGGGTTGTGCGTCGAGGGGTATGGGTTTATTGCGTTATTTTCAGGGTTCTTTCCGACGGTGTTGATATTTCTCAAACGCGTCCCGGGCGTGGGCGCGGTGTTGCAACTTCCTGGGATTAAGTACGTCGTGACCACCATACTAGGCAAGGCGCAGCAGCTACCCGTTTGAGCAATGGATACCGGTGTTTACTAGGCAATAAAACTTTCAAATTAGCAAAGAATGATGTATTAAACAATCGTCAGAATAGTGTGTATATTGGTCTATCGTACTCGTACAGATGAATGAATGTGTCATGGATGAATGTTGTTTCAAGCCACGTACGGCGCCGGCGAAGATGGAAACGACTGCGATTCCGGGTCGGCTGCGTATCTCAACTCCAATGTTTCAATGCGATATGCTTCGAGGACTTCTGAGAATTTGAATTGAGAGATGCAATCGGACACGAATGGGTCGTGCACGATGGCGTGCGCGCCGATGGCTTTCGCGTACGGAATGTAATGTTCAACGTAGCGTCGTTCGCCTTGTTCTTCAACGTGGAGGATAATTTTTGATCCAGGAGCGATATCAAACGCCACACGTCGGGCGACGAGATCAGATTCCGACACTTGAGACACCCGCGCACCTCCGGTACGGACAAACGCCATGGTGACTTCGAATCGCTTGACGTCTGGCACGTGTCCAGCAAAAACAAAGTGCGTGTTTGCAAAGAGTGGCCCATTGATTCCTCGTCGCAACCGACCGCGCATCGGCCCGCCAACGAAACCTTGCTTGTCGATTTGCACCTCGAACTCGCTCTCGGGCGCGGGCTCAGGTTCGTTCATGCCCGCTCGAAGCCACGACGTGGAGACGATCCAAGCCCCGTGAAGAATACCTTGATAGTACTTTTCACCCTTCTTTGCGCAGCACTTTTTATCGTCAACTTTTGACAAAACGACATGCGTGGTGCGCTCGGTGACGATGGGTTCGTGCTCGCAATTGTGCTTTTCGCAGAAATTTCTCAATAGCTTCTTTTCATTTTCGTTGAGAAACGAACCGGTGATGTAAAATCGCGGAGACAAGCGAGCCGTATCGATGAGTTCGTAGCTGCTCTCAGTTGCCGTGGATGTCGTGGACGCTTGAAACGCGGCGTAACGACGACGGTCATTTGCGGCGTCTGCCAACGCCAGCATGGGATCACGCAACACCAAGCCTTCCGAATGCTTTGCGCACGTCAGGGAATATCCAGCCTCGTTAAACGTCACGCCTTCATCCGCGAACGCGCACCAAATGTGGTAAGATTTACGACACTTTGGATTTGAGCACCCGCTCGGCGCGCCGCCCTTCTTACAAAACGCACACTTCAATTTCAACGAGCGCGCGGCTTCCTTAGCAACGTTTACGAGCTCACCATTACTTTCAGTCGTGAGCGGGGCCCATAACGCACACGTCTCATGCGCCATCGTAGTCTTCGACTTCCCGCGCCCTGCGCTTTCGACGAAAGCCATGACGCGTTCGCCGATTTCTGCGCCGCGCTTGCAAAATGCGCACTCATCGCCCACGACGCCCATCGGACCAGGTAAATTTTTCACACCCGCGATAACAACATCCTTCACCATCGATTGCGCCGCACGCACGCCATCCACTGTCGTCACTCGAGACGCAGGCGGTGCCATTGACGTCGATGCCTCGCCCACGGTTGCGCGCGCCTCCTTTCCGCGCGCCTGCGCCTTGTTCGCTTTTCGATCCTTCTTTTCATCCACATCCCCGGCATCACGATCCCCGGCAATCTTTGGCATCTTTGCACGTATTTCCTTCACCACCCCCATGCTCACCCGCGACCGCTTCGCCTTGATTCCACGTTTCGCCAACTCGTCTCGCGGCACTTGCGACGCAAACGGCACGTCGCACTCGTCATCCCCTCTCGCCCCCATCGCACACGCAATCACGCTCTGATACGCGCGAACCATCGATGTAAACCGCGCATCATCACGCACTTCTCGCCTTTTTATTGTCGAGCGACACGTCGGACACCGCACGCTGTTCGCCGTCGACGCTGATTTAAACACGCCATCCAAGCACGCACTACACATGTAATGATTACACTTCAACGCCACGGGCGACGTCGGCAAGGACAAACACACCGGACAACACAGCAACTGCCCGAGCTCATCGAGCGATGCGTTCAACGCCGTGGTGTACGCATCGAGCGCGCGCGCGACGGGAATCATATAGCGGCGAGGAATGGCGTCGATGATGATGATGATGATTCAAATGTCTCTCGGAGCTGTCGATTGACGTGTCGTTGACGCCAACATCGGCGCGTGACGGCGACGGCGACCGTCCATGGCGCGGTCGACGCGCGCGCACGCATGCGCGATAATTTCGTGCATTCGTGTGCGCGGTCGAACACATCCGTTCGCGCGTGCGGACGCATCGGCGTCGCGTGTGCGCGCACACGCGGGGTGTCGAATCGTATCTACGGCGACACTGTCGCGCGCGCGATTGCGTTCGCTTCAGCGATACCGGTGACGATGACGACGACGGCGATGATGATGCGGGGTGTGGCGATGGGTGGCGATGCGCGTCGTCGCGCGGTGGCGTCGTCGGTGGCGTCGCGTTCGCGTTCGCGCGTCGTCGTTCGCGCGGATAGAGATCACCATCAACACCATCATCGTGGCGTCATGGCGATATCCGTGACGTTGACGACGATGATGTCGTTGGCGACGCCAAGCGCGCACGCGATTGATATGGTTGTCGTCGATAAGTCAGTGACGGAGTACATGCGCTCGCGCGATGAGGCGGCGTCGTGGAAATGCGCGAATATGTTTGACTGTAATAACGACCGACGCGAGTACGCGCAAAAGCAAAGCGAGAATCTCGCCGCGCGTTTGGCGACGGCGGCGAAAGGGGAGAAAGTCGAACCGACGTGTTCGATTGAGGATCCGTGTACGGATAACGTGCTTCGTGCGGCGTTAGTGGGCGTGCAAGGCTTGACTACGCAAGAGAAATTGGAGAAGATGAACAAGCCAGTTGATGTTGCCAACGCTTCGTCTCAGTACTTTGACTTTTGATTTTTGACGTGTGTAATAAATAATCATCTACCAATACTGTAATAGTACAACGGTTCCATCGATGGTGTTTCTTCTACCTACCGTATCTACCTATGATATGTGCTACTGAAAGCTAAGCGCCATTACACGTCGTTGATGTCTCGCATCGTGCCCCAATTTTTTCCGAGGGACATTTTAATCGGCGTCGGCACCGCAAGCGTCATCGCGCGTTCCATACACGCGCGCACTGCTGCGGCGACGACATCGACGTAATCCTCATCCACTTCAAATAATAGCTCATCGTGTATTTGCGCCACGAGTTGTACGCGTGAACCGTCAATTGATCCAGGCTCAATATCGCTCGAAAACACTCCAGCGCCAATCGCAGACGCCCAGCGTAGCATGCAGCATTTCATCATATCTGCCGCGGTGCCTTGAATGACTGAATTCACTGCTTGACGCTGCGCCTCTGAGCGCTCACCAAACTGCGGGGAGTTGATGTTTGGAAGCGCGCGGTGCCGACCAGACATGGGAAGTACGACGGCGCCTTTTTGTTCAGCGCGACGAACCGTGGCGTTAATCCATTGTTTCACCGCCGGAAACGCCTGGTGGAACGCCACAAAGTACTCGTTGGCTTGCTCGCGCGGAATGTTAAGCTTCTCAGCCAATCCGTTGACGTGCTGCCCGTATACAATGGCATAGGCAGTACGTTTGGCGAGGTCTCTGGTGTGTTTGTCGCACGGCGCATCGAGCGGGTAACCTTTGCCGGCGTTCCATATCGCCACGAAGACGTCGCCACCGCAATCGCTCGTACGATTGAGTAAAGAAATCAAACGCGCGTCTCCGCAAACGTGTGCTAAACATCGAAGCTCAATTTGACTGTAATCCGCGGCGAGGAACACCCGCCCGGTGCGAGGCACGAACGCTTCGCGTAATTTCACTCCCTTGCTCGCGTTCGACACTTGTTGAATGTTTGGATTGGATGATGATAATCGCCCCGTGGCGGTTTTCGTGTTGTTCCATTCGGTGCGAATGCGCCCATCACTCGCGAAACGTGCGTATCCATCACACATCGCGCGCTCCTTGAGCGTACTTCGATGCTCGAGGATAATTTTAGGAAATTCGTGTCCCTTCTGAGCTAAATGAGCGAGAACGTCATCCTTAGTCGTTCGATGATTCGTTTTCACTCCCTTCGAAGCCGTCGCGCTCGGTAACGGAAGTTTGAGCGTGTCGTACAAGACTTCGCCCACCTGCCGGGCGCTGGACAAGTTAATATCCATCCCGATTGCTGCGCGCGCGCGTTGTTTCAGCGCATCCAATCGCTCCGAGGCATCGTCGCGCATGCGCATCGCCGTAGGTCGATCGAATCCCACGCCCACGAATTGTAAGGTCCCGAGTACGACGGCGACGCGGCTTTCGACGCTTCGAGCGATGGTCACGCCGGCGCGTTCGAGTCGCGTAGTGCCTTGCACGCAAGCCTCTCGCGTTCGCATCAAATCACGGCGAAAACAGGCGAGAGCGTTTGCGCTCCAGCTCTCATCAGCGGCGCCGGCGTTGCCGTCGTTTTGATTCGACATGACGCGCACAACGTCGTCGATACCGCCGTCGTGCGCGACATCTGGAGCTATCAGCCACGCATCGACGCGACAATCCAGCATTCGTACCGTCGACGCGTCCACGACGACGCTTGCATCGCACATGGCGTGAATCACGCGCTGCGCGTGATACGTACTCATCATGGCCGATGTGCGTATCAAATGTTCTATGCATGTTCGAGTCGCGGGCCCGTTGGCGATTTGTAGGAAAAAACACGCATTGTCGGCAAACATGACGCCGAAACCCACGCATTCGGTGCGAACGTCGAGCGATGCGAGTGCGCTGTCGCCACCATCGTCATCGTTGATATCCTTGGCGTCATCGGCGGATATCGATTTCGCAAACGTCTTTGCGCTTGACGTGGCCAATTTACGTTCATCCGCATCGGCGACGCGCATGTTGGACGCGAAACCAAACCAAACGTCTAAATCACCCACGTTTACGACATCGCGCGTGAGAACGCCAATAACACACATCGCGCATTCTACGCCACCGACGCCGTTCTCGCTCGTCGTCGTCGTCGAGGCGTTTCGCGACGCGGCGTCCATGAACATTCCAACGCTCGCGTCGTCCGCGACGTCGATCCAATCCCCAAACTCCACAGGCTCCATACAATCTCCACGTCCGGGCTCGAACGCGAGCGATAGCGCCGCCGCGCTCGCGCTCGGTTTCTTCTTCGTTTTCGTCTTCTTGTTACTCGTCGTCGTCGTTTTTGTCCTCGTCTTTTGTGCTTCCGGTTGGAGTCGCGCCGGCGCGTTCCAATCCCGCGTCGTCGTCATCGACGGTGCCGCCACCCCGAACGTCGCCCGCACGGCGTCATCCACGACATCATCTCTCGTCCGTCGCTTCGTCGTCGTTGTCGTCGTCGTCGTCGTCGTCGTCATCGGTGCGCTGACGTGCTCCGAGACATCGTCTTCACGACCGCCGCCGCCGCCGCCGCCTCCTCGCGCGCACACGGGCGCCGGGTCGATGATGCGCCACACGTACCCCATCGCGCGAGCGCCGCTTCGCCGCCGCCGTCCGTCGTCTACGCGTGCGTAACCATGACGCGAGCGCACAGTGACGCGTCATTGCATGCCTCGCAGCGCATCGCTCGTCGCCGTCGTCGCCGTCGCCGTCGTCGCCGTCGTCATCGCGCGCCTCATCGTCGCGTACGAAACAGTGCACCGCATCCACGCCTTCGCGCGCGCGCCGCGGTCGCCGCCGTCATCGCGCGTGAACGCGGGGAAGATGACGACGACGAGGATGGAGCTTCGTTCGAGCCCATCTTCGGCGCTCGATGTGGACCGGCTCATCCTCGGCGCGTCGCCGTTGGCGGGGATTTACGCGCCGTCGAGCGATGACGTGGCGAATGCAACCGTGGCTGAGGCGCTGGCGCTGGGGTTTACGCGTTTTGACACCGCACCGCACTATGGTTTGGGGTTGAGCGAGCGACGGCTGGGCGCGGCGTTGCGCGCGGCGTTGGGCGAAAGCGAGGCGAATACGCGCGTCAAGGTGTACACCAAAGTCGGACGCGTAATGAAACCTATAGATGAGGTCACTGAAGAGGAGAAGGCGTCGAGTGTGGAGTGGGGGAACGTTCCTGGGCACGATGGGTGTATTTTTCCAGAGGCGCCGCGAGACGTGTTACCCGTGCTCGACTACGCCAGCGGCGGGTTTGAACGTTCGCACGCCGATAGTTTGATGCGATTAGGTTTAGATAAAGTTGAAGGATTACGCATTCACGACGCCGAAACCCCCGAGCGGTTTGAAGCGGCGATGAGCGGGGGTGGTGTCGCCGCGCTCGCGCGCCTGCGCGCGCAAGGCAAAATCGCCGAAGTCTCGCTCGGAATGAATGATGCCGCCTATGTGCTGCGCATGATCCGTGAGAGCGCGCCAGGCACATTCGACTCAGTCATGATGGCTGGTTCGTGGAATTTAATCGACCAAGACGGTTACGAGGTGCTGCTTGAATGCCAAGAACGAAACATCGCCGTGCACAACGCCGGCGTCTTTGCCAGCGGCTTGCTCGTCGGCGGCGCGCACTACAAATACGCCCCCGCCCCAGAGCACATCAAAGCCAAAACCGCGCAATGGCAAGCCTTAGCGAATGCATACGACGTCCCTCTCCCCGCCGTAGCCCTCGCATTCGCCTTGGCACCAGAAATCATCACCCTGTGCGCCGTCGGCGTAAAGTCCCCGAGCGAAGTCGCCCAAAACGTCGCCTGGCTCCGCGCCGCGCGCGACGTCAACCCCCAGCTCTGGATCGACGCAAAATCCCAAGGTTTATTACGCCATCACATCCCAACCCCATCGTCACCGCCCTAGCCCACGCGATCGATCATCATCACGCGCGTATTACGCATGTAAACCATCGACGACGACGGTCAGCCATCCATCCGCGCGTCATATGTGTCAGATATTTTAACCGCCAAAATCTGAAAATCTTTTTGCATCATGTCGCGTCGCTTTTCTGTGTCTCGGTCATCGTCGCGCGCGGACGCGGACGCCATACGACGACGACGACGACGACGCGCGATGGGTGCTGGCGAACCGATGACGACGACGATGACGACGACGGGGCGACGCGCGCCGAGTCGGTTATCGACGACGACGACGATGCGAACGACGACGACGACGACGCGAACGACGACGATGGGTGATGACTCGGATCGGTGCGCATCGATGCGGATGATGGGTGGCGATTCCGACGCGGTGCGCGGCGAGGATGATGCGCATGACGACGGTGGTGGCGATAGTGCGCGGGGAGATGCGCGCGTGAAGCGTGGTGCGCGGTCGCCGTCGCCGACGGGTGTTATGGATGCGACGACGGTGAAGAATGATGATGATGATTACGACGACGACGACGACGGGAGTCATAATATTCCCTCGTGCGGTCGACGGGGCACAAAGACGACGGCGCAGTTACGTGAGGCGTTGGCGAGCGAACGGGCGTATAAAGCTGAGGCGTACGATGAAGCGTTGAGGCGCGCGGAACGGTGCGTGGAATTGGCGCCGTATTGGTACAGGGGACATTTGTGCGTCGCGCGGTGTTTCTTTGCCAATCGCGAGGGCGATCGGGCGTTTGAGGCGCTCGAGCGCGTTTTGTTTCTTGATCCGAATTTGCGTTCGGATAAGGAGTTTAGAGAAATGTACATTGAACTCGCGCAGAAAGGGCGGTGTTGATGCTTTCGTTGTCGTCATTGCGACGATATTTTCAATAAAAGTTGTAATAAAAGTTGTTTTGTTTTGTTTTCTCTTTTCTTCCTTCAAAGGCTACTACCGCGCTACTACCGCGGAAACTGGTAGTGCGTGAGTCTACTACTATCAATTGAGATTTAAGTTTGACATGTCTGGCTCATCGCCGTATTCTACATCACGCGACGTGCGCACGTCGGCGTCTTCGCCGTACCCGATCGCGCAGTCGGCTTGGTACAACAAATACTGCAACGATTCCTCGTCGGAAATATCGAGCGGCGTGAACGAAATCATGGAAAAATCCTCCATCACGCTCGCCAGCGCGTGGTTCAACTTTTTATACTTTTCACCCATTCGATCATCGAGCTCGCGCGCGATCGCCGTGTGATCTGGCGTCAAATACGGATCTAAAACCGTCTTGTCCTCGAGCATGTCAACTTTTGAGAAGACGTTGACGTGCGGCAGCGCCAAGTGCAACATCGCGCTCTGCGCTTGCAAACACCCGGCGATGAATTTTGTGCCGTCAGTGATAAACTGTGAATCTAATATGTACACGCACACCATGCGCCAACCCCAATTCTCCATTTGCTTTGTAAACGCCGCGAAAGACGTGTGGTGCGAGTACAACTCCAACTGCCCCGGGCAGTCAAAAATCACCATGTCATCCTCCGTGTACCCGTCGAGTTGATCCGCCAACCAGTCATCCATGTTTTCCTCGAAGTATTCCATACAAAACATCAACGCCCCGTTGGGTCCTAAGTCTTCCTCCTCCATGACGTCGTCGAGAGATATGAGTTCGCGGACATCCGCGGTGACGGGGTAGCTAAAGTCGTCCGCCGCCGGGTCGAGGTTTATGACATGCACCGTGCGCCCGATGGACGCACAATGGTTATGGATGTTTGAACAATACGTCGATTTGCCCGAGCCCGCTGGGCCGATGACGAGCTGGGCGTACGGCATGTTTGCGGGTGAAGCGTTACCTCGCGCGAGGCAAAGAATGAGGTGACGCGTTCGACGCTCACGCTCGTCTCTGTGCGCGCGGTTGGATGTACTGCGGTGCGTTGACGCACGAACTCAGGCGATGAATTTACACAAAAGTATTTGAAATAATAGTCGTAATATTTGATGTACATGGTGTGTCTTCTACAAGCGGTCCTTACGTTTACGTCCAGTAAACTTGGAATCGTTGGCGACATCGACGCCCCGGTTTCGATATTGCTCCTTCTTCCTATGCACCCAAGCCTTGCCTTTGATATTACCCTTATTCTTTCTGTGCCCACGGTCACTTTTTCGACCATCCATGCGCACACCACGGCGTTCGAAACCGTCGTCGTCGTCTTCGCCTTCGCCCTTTGGCGTCGGCAGCGTCTCGGGCGGTCCCGCGGCGAGCACCAAAAAGTACTTTTTTGCGCGCGTTGAATTCGGGTAATCCACGACTAAACCGCCGCTAAATCCAACGCGTAAAGCAGCGGTCGTGATCATTTCCGCTTGTTTCGGACCGTCAGGATAAATTTGCAAAATCGCCTTGGCGCCGCGTTTCAAGCACTTGTACAGTTGCGTAAAAAACACCTTGAGTCGCCTATGCGGATTATGCGCGCTATTATCCGCGTTACACAACCACTGCACCGCGGAAATCGACACACACCCATCGAACACACCCGGACGAAACGGCACACCGTGCCCCATATCGTTCAGCAACACTTCACCCTCAACTTCTCGCTCCTTGGCCACCTCGAGCATGTCCCGAGAGATATCCATCCCAATCCAATTATGTCCCAACTCACTCAACCGATCGCCCGAAAGTCCCGACCCACACCCGACATCGAGCAGCAACTTTGCAATACCGTCATCAGGAAAGTTCAACAGCTCCACCGCACGCTCGGTGAGTCGCTCTTGAATCTCAACCACGCGCGAGCTCGTGGTGTACTTGCGCGCCTCGGTGGAGTTGTAGAACACATCCGCGGGAGCGGTGAGCTCGGGGCGAGACATCGCCGCGGTCGACGCACGCGAAACGCTTCAACCTTTTTTTTCTCGTCCGTCTGATGCCTGACGTCTGACGTCTGATGTCGCCAAGTCGCGCGCCGTCGAGTCGCGCGTCGTCGTCGAGTCGCAGCCACCCGGCGGCGGCTGCGCTCGAGTCCCTCTACTGCCTCGAATCACGAACGGTCAAAGTATCATACTGTTTACTCATATGAGTAAACATCCGGCGACACACGATGGGTGTTGCGCGTCCGCGCGTCGCGGCACAACGCGTCGCCCGGCGACGACGCGAGACGCGCGCGCGCGCGTCGAACGACCGTTCGCGTGCGATCGCGCCTGTGATCGCATCGTCGGTGCACATGGCGCGCACGAAGAGCGGCGAACGCGCGCCGCTGTTACCGACCGGACCGAGCAGGGATGGCGATGGTGGTTCCGAGGATGTCGAACGCGGTGATGGTGGTTCCGGTGACGTCGAGCGCGGCGATGGCGCGGGAAAGGATGTGTCCGCATCGTTGTCGTCGTCGTCGTCGTCCTTTGGCGTCGGCGCGTTGGCCTTGGCGTCGACGGTGATTTGGTTTGCGACGAATATTTCGAATAACATTGCGTTGCAAGATTTTCACGGGGACATGTTGTTCGATTCGGTGGATGTTGAGCCGCGATTGGAAGCGATGACGTTCGTGACGTTGGTGCAAATGGCGTGTGGGGTGGTGATGGCGATGGTGTTGAAGATGTTCGTGCCTGGTGGCACGGATATCGTGACTTTGCTCAAGGGTGGATTGTCGTCGGCGTTTATTTTCGCGCTCGGCGCGTTGCACGGATTTGGATCGTTGGCGACGAATATGGGGTTTATGTTTGGTAGTGCGTCATTCGTACAAATTATTAAGCTTTTTGAGCCTTGGGAGATGCTCACCATCGATTGCGTGGTGAAGCATTGGCTCGGGAAGCCCCTGCAGTTGAGCTTGGGCGTGGTGTTGTCCATGGCGATGATCATCTTGAGCGCGGTGTCGTTGTTGGTGGATAAGATGAACGGTGGACAACTCATCGGGGCGGTGTTTGCGGTGTCTTCGGGTTTGATGATCACCTCGCGCATCGTGTTTCAAAAGACTTTTAGGTTGACTGAAGCGAAAACTGGCTTTGCGCATTCGCTGGATGAATACCTGCTCATGACGTTCAACGCCTTGCTGGCTCTCGTCGCAGCATTCTTGTGGCAGTTCACCGTATCGCGAACTGCGGCGAATGGCGTTTTCGTCGATATTGGCGATGTCATCAACCTCTTCCGCGTCGAACTCATTTTGTTTCATCCGCTGTACAACTTGTTTTCGTTGCTGACGCTGACGTTTGTGGCGTCCATCACGCACTCGTTATTAAACGTCTCCAAACGCGTCATCGGATTGCTCATCACCTTGGCTTGGTTCCATGAAGAAGTCACGCCGAAAATCCTCTGCAGCGCTGGTGCGGCATTCATTGGAGGGTGTTGGTATACCATAGAAAAGCGCGGCGCGGCTGCGGCTTCCATCGACTCCTCGTGCTGGCGACTGGCCATTTTAGAACGTAAACCGCGCAAGACCTCGGCACCGCTGTAGATCCCGTAAAACCTAGTATTCGCACACATAGTCGTTCTTAGCTGTCGTTTGTGCACGACGATTCTTGTTATACGCATTAGTACCAGCACTGGTAACATGAACAATCCGCGGCGGCTTCTCAACGTCACTAGTCGCCTCCCTCTCCCCTTGGCGCACGCATCGCGCACGATCCGCTTGCGTTTGGAAATCGCACGCCAAACCACGCGCGAGACGCCGCGCATTGGCATCCGCGATGTCCATTGTCGCCGCGGATGACGCGCTCGACATAGACGCCGCCGACGTTGTGAAATTGATTCTCCAGTTTTGCAAAGAATCCAAACTCAACGAAACGCACGCGGCGCTGAGCGCGGAAACCAACACCTCGCTCAACGCGCTGGATGACGTCGAGCAGTTTAAACGCGACATCTTAAGCGGTCGGTGGGATGTCGTGCTGCCAAAGTTGGCGGAACTGCGGTTACCTAAGAATGTGCTCGAGGACACGTACGAGCACGTGACACTGGAGATGTGCGAACTGGGTGAGCAAGACACCGCGAGGGCGATATTGAGGCAGTCACACGTCATGGGGGTGATGAAGGTTGAGCAGACGAAGCGGTACAGTCGGTTGGAGCATTATGTGAGTGCAAGGAATTTTACGGCGGAGGACGCGTACGGTGGCGTGAGCAAGGAAAAGCGACGAGGGAAAATTGCCGAGGCGTTGGCGCGCGAGGTGGTAGTCGTGCCGCCTTCGAGATTATTAGCACTCATCGGACAAGCATTAAAGTGGCAGAAAAGCACGGGAGCGCTGCCGCCTGGCGCGGCGTTTGATTTGTTTCGCGGCCAAGTCACGGCGGAGGAGGACGAAGACGAACAGTGCCCGAGCGTGGCGCACAAGAGAATCAAGTTTTCGAAGAAATCCTTCCCAGAGTGTGCGCGTTTCAGCCCATGTGGAGGCATGATCGCCACGGGTTCAGCGGATGGTTTTATTGAGATTTGGGATCCATACAGTGGCAAGTTGAGAAAGGATTTGAAGTACCAGGCGGAGGATGCGTTGATGATGCATGACGACGCCGTATTAGCTTTGGCGTTTAGTCATGATTCAGAAATGTTAGCATCCGCGTCCCAGGATGGAAAGCTCAAAGTGTGGCGCGTCAGTACTGGGGCGTGTTTGCGACGATTTGAGAAGGCACATCAAGGGGGCATCACGAGCGTCGCCTTTAGCAAGGATGGTTCACAAGTTGTCTCCGCTTCATTTGACGGTCTTGTGCGTGTGCACGGATTGAAGAGCGGCAAGCTTCTGAAAGAATTTCGAGGTCATACATCATACGTCAACTCTGTTGCGTACACAGCTGATGAAAATGAGATTGTCTCGGCATCGAGTGACGGCACGGTAAAAGTTTGGGACGCAAAAACGGCAGAGTGCAAATGCACATTCAAACCTCCACCGCCCGTGAAACCCAATGTCGACGAAGAAGAGGACGCATATCAAACTGGTACAATTCCAGCCGTCGTATCTGTTGTCCCGCATCCCATGAATGACGCGCAAATCATAGTGACATCAAAGTCAAACGCCGTCGTGATATGCACGCTCGCCGGGGACGTCGTAGAGACGTATTGGACTAACAAAACTGCCCTCCCGCACACAATAGTAGCATCTACGCCCTCTCCACGCGGCGAATGGATTTACGCCGTGAGCGAAATCGGTGAACTCTACTGCTTCAGCACGGTGACGAAGAACCTCGAATCCACCGTGTTTGACTGCCACGAAAGCGCCACATTGGGTGTCGCGCACCATCCTCGTCGCAACCTCCTCGCCACGTTCTCCGGTATTGGTGAACTGAAAACTTGGAAACCATAGTCTTTAATAATCAAACCAGCCTAGTGTTTTGTTTTAAATCTGCGTTCACTTTTCGTCGCTCGCAAACGAGAAAACATCGCGCGTCCCGTCTCGTCGCGTCGAAAAACAATATATTCAGCAACCACACCACCACCTCCACACAACTGCGCACCTCCCCGTTCGCGCGAGCGCACGCGCGCGCCTCGTCAAGACGCAGCAATAGCTCCGTACGCGTAGACATGTACGCCCCTCCGCCCGCCCCGTCGTCGTTCCGTCGCGCAAACACCGACGAAGTGGCACGCAAGCTCAATCGCATGTACAAGCACTCGAGCAAACGCACCCGCATAGGCGTCTCCGTAAGCGCCGTGTGCGCGATTTTATGCGTCATGAAGTTCTTGATTACGGATCACGATGTGCTCTTCTTAATAGCCGAGTTCGTGCACTGCGTGGGGATTGGTTTTCTGGCGTACAAGTTGATAAAGCATGAGAACTGCGCAGGAGTGAGCTTGAAGTCGCAACAGCTCACGGCGATGTTTTTAGGCATACGTTTGTACTGTTCGTTGGTGATGGAATACGACTGGCACACGTTATTAGATGCACTTACGCTTGGTGCGACGCTGTGGGTGTGTAAGACGATGCAGACGACAACGAGGGCGACGTATACGGCGGCGTTGGATGAAACGCCGTTGGCGCTCGTCGTCGGGCCGTGCGTGGCCTTGGCCATCATTGCGCATCCAACGACTAGACATGCGTGGGTTAATCGCGTAGCATGGGCCATATGCGTGTATCTGGAAGCTGTGAGTGTGTTGCCACAGTTGAGGATGATGCAAAAAGCGCGAGTGGTGGAGAGGTTTACGGCCAACTATGTCTTTGCGCTCGGCGTGGCGCGATTTTTTTCGTGTGCGCACTGGATTTTGCAAGTATTCGAAGGTACGTCTTACTTGCAAACCGCGCTCGGGAAAGGAATTTGGCCCTTGATGGTTTTAACGTCCGAGGTCGTTCAGACGGGGATTTTAGCTGACTTTTGTTACTATTACATTCAGTCTTGGGCGACTGGTGAGTCGAGCATGACGCTTCCAGTGTAGTAGCGGGAAATTGTTGAACGCCGTATTCTCGAAATATACAATAAATACACATTACACAACGAAAATCACTGCGCGTCGTGATAATTCACCACGATCAAGCGCGCGTTCGGGGAGACTTGAGCCAGAGCTAAACGCACCGTGCACTCGTACTTTACGGGGGCACCGTGAAGTTCGGTTAAGACGACGCGCTCGATGCTCGCTAAATCTTTACCTCGAGCCACCATTCGTGCGGTTAAACACTGAAACGGCGACATGCTAGGATTATACGCCGCACTCTCCAACGACCATCCTGTGAATTCTTCGCCGCAACTCGTGCGTGCGCAAATTCCAGCCGGAGATTTGGAATACGGCGCGTACGCCTTGGCAAACGCCGCGTGACTCTGTTCCGCGAGTGCGCGAAGCGATGCGTTCGATTCCAGGATTTCATCTACACGTCTCGGCACCGCATCTTCGGGAATACTATCACCACTTATACATGCACGCATGTCCCACACCGTCACGCCATCTCGTACGTTAGAGGAACGCTCCTCCAACAGCAATCCTTCGCGCGACGCCGACGTTTCGTCGAGCAAATCCAACGGCCCAAACGAATGTGGCAATAATTCTGCTAATGTCCACGAACCACTCGGCATGACGCATCGTAAATCACTTGCATCCCGTAATTCATTCATAAATTGTCTACAGTGTCCACAGGGCGCCGCCGTCGTCGATATCATGACAATCTTTCGCTCGTCGCTCGCCATGGCGGTGACGAGCGCAAACTGCTCGGCGTGGATGGAATGATTCAACGGCACCGCGTTGAGCTCGACGTTAACTCCCAAGTATACCGCACCAGACGCACCGAGAGCGGCGGCACCGACATTAAATCCACTTGTCGGCGGTCGCGCGTGCGCTTTGACGCACTCCACGATGGTTTGAAGCACGTCCCCGAGCGAGGTGGCGCCGTCGGCAGCCTGAAGCTCGGCGAGTTCTTGGGCGGTGATGACAAAGTCGCCGCGAGTCACCGCGATGGCGACGGCGCGGGCGACAGCGGATGTCGCGTTCATGGGTTGTCGCGTGCTTGCGTCTGTCAAAGTTGAGTTCTGGCGCGCGCGCTTATGACGAGAGCTCGTTTTGTTTTTTGAAAAGTGGATAAACAAAGCTCGGGACAACGAGGCACTCACTATTGAGAGAATAGGTGGCAAACGTGCGTGGCTTTTGAGCGAATGGCGCAAATTTGTTATTGAATCTCTACTATGTTTTTACTCTTGGGCGGGCGCTTCCGCGGCGGCTTCGGGCTCCACGGGCGCCGACTTCTTGGTGGCGTTGACGAGATTCTCCCCGCCTTGCACAACCTTCATGGACACAATCATGTCGTCAACCTTGAGATCGCGCAAGAGCTCTTGGTTTTCGATGACGTAGCCAAAAGTGGAGTAGCGACCATCCAAAATATTCGTACCGGACGGCGTGAGCTCGGACTCGCGAAGGAGGAAGAAGAATTGGGACGAAGCGCTGTTCGGCTCAGATTCACGGCGAGCCATGGAAAGCGTACCGAAGGCGTTGAACGGCAACACCGGTTGCGCGCGGTAGCGACCGAGATCTTCGAGCGTAAACTCGTACTCCGGAACCTTGTCGCCTTGGACCATAATCTCTAACGGCAAGGTGCGTTCCTTGCCATCAATTTGGAAGCCATCACCCTTCTTCGGCTTACCGCTTTGCACGACGAAACCGTCAGAGCGCTGGATCTCCATGTTGTCATAGAAACCTTGGTTGATCAAGTCAACAAAGTTACCAGACGTCACCGGGGCGTTATAGCCATCGACGACGATGGTCATGACACCACCGTTGGTGTTGGCGTTATCCTTGATGCGCACAGTCATGTCAACAGTCGCGCGACCCTTCAAAAGCGGTCTGTCCGCGAATTGAGCCGGGACTTCGTACGGGAAGCCACTAATCATGTCTTCCTCGATGCGGCCGACCAAGGCGAGGGCCTTTTGTTGCTGGAAAGGCACCTCTTGCTTGTCCTTTTGCTGGACGACGACTTGGAAATCCGTCAACACGCTTTCGAGCTCCTTCAACGCCTTTTCGCCATCAGCCTTCTTTTCCGGCGCCAAGTCGGCAATAATCTTGTCTTTCTGCTCCTTCACAATCTTCAACGATCCGTTCACGCTCGATTCAACACCGCTGAATTTCACGCCCGGCACGCGCAAGTCGTCGCTAATCGATTCCAACTTCTTCTGAATCGCGCGAATCGCCTTGTTTTCCACTGGCAACGCGTTACGCAATAACGCCTTTGCATTTGTAATCGGATTTGCCTCCAAACCTGCGAGTTCGGTGATCATTTGCGGCGCCGGCGCCGCGAACGCTTCGAACGTCGGCGCCGCGACGCACGCGCTCGCCGCGATCGCCATCAAACCCTTCGCAAACGCGCTCGCCTTGCGTTCAACATCCTCAGACGCGCTCGCATTCGTTCTCACAGTTCTTTGTACGCGCTTTGTCGCCTTGGACGACGCCGAGGACGCGCGCACAGGCGCGCACACGCGCGTGCTCATGCATGACGTCGACATGTTATCCTTCGTCGGTCACGTCGCGTTCAACGGACGAGTGAGGGCGCGAAACGACTGCGTGTGCGTCTCGGGCGCGCGCGCGAGGTTGGTGGTATTAGACACTAACGATCGAGCGTTCGTGCGTGAACGTGAACGTTCGCGCGCGGTGGTATGCGGGCGACACAACGCGCATATTCGCCCGTGGACCGAGGTGGGTTCAGGATGCTTTTTCCACTTTTTGTGACATTTTGTGACATTCTCATTCGTACAACACCGCGCGCGTTCATCGCGTGCGACTTCTATAGCTTCTATGTGCTCTAAATTTCGCGTATTCATCGTCGGCGCGCGAGTCATCGGTGATGCGCGAACCGAGACCCGGTCGAGCGGCGGCGTCGTAGCCGCTTTGGATGGGCTCCGCGTTCGCAGCCGCGGGAGTGTTCGTCGCCGCGAGAGACGGTGCGTTCGGTCGAGGCAAAATCTGAGTTTCCATAATCTTCCGTGCACTCGTTCCAGCGTCGTAGCCGGATAAATCGCGCTCGAAACGCGCGAATCGCGCCTCAATGTAGGCGCGAGGCCGAACATCCGGCGCAGTCGCGCGCGGTTCTATGGGCGCGTACATCCCTAACACCCCGCTATTCGCCCGACGCACGAGCTCGGGAATGCAACCAACCGATAACATCGCCCTCGCTCGATGGTTCTCGGCATCTCGAGAAGC